>ERZ773070.4-NODE-4-length-224524-cov-11.930699_pt1 | contig 224524 bp, 197 predicted proteins | sample MGYA00580618_ERZ773070 | MGnify/ENA primary metagenome ERZ773070 (study PRJEB29015, sample SAMEA2738023) | human oral metagenome | biome: human oral; feature: human-associated habitat; material: dental | place: China | collected 2019 ...
CAGCAGCTCTTATCATTGTCCAGGCAGTTGGTGTTGCAAGCTTGTGGGGACCTGCTGTAGCTGCTTTCACAGATGTAAACACAAGAGAATCTCAACAAATTTATGCAACACGTGAAGGTCTCTATAACGTATCTTCTAAGAAAAACGTTGTCGTTTTTGTTCTGGATACCACTGATACGGCCTTTGTACAGCAGCTTTATAATGAGTATCCCGAGACGTTTACACATATGACAGGCTTTACTTGGTATAGAAACTCCGTGGGCTCAATGATTCCTACGCGTTATGGAATCCCGTCTCTTGTATTTGAAAATCGCTTACAACCTGGTCAGCCATTTGGTGACTTTGTTGATGGTTGGGCAAACAACAGTCATTATCTAGATGACATCAATAAACTAGGTTATTCCGTTGGCCTGTATACCGATAATTTTAATTCAATTTATACCGATTACATGCACGACCGAACCATCAACTATCACGAGCTTCGTGGTCGTGGTTCAGAGAATCAACTCAATATACTTGGAGCACTTCGTATTCTTTACAAGACAGCGTTCTGCAGAGATATGCCTTGGGTATTTAAACCTCGCTTCTGGTATTACACCGAGGATCTGAACATGCGTATGATGAGAAAATTTACGTATGACGAGGTAGACATGTCTTCTCAGCGTTATAACGAAGATGATCTCAAGTATTATCAGGAACTCCAGCATTACGGTCTGTCTATTCATGATGAAAACGACACGGGCAGTTTCCGCTTCATCCATCTTATGGGTTCCCATGGTCCTTTCATTCTTAATAGAAATCTTGAGCGCCCCAAAGATGCTAGCGAAGAGAACGAGATTGAACAGACACGCGGTGCCTGGAAGATTGTAGACGCTTATATTGCAGAACTAAAACGTCTTGGTCTTTACGAAAACACCTCTATTGTTGTGACCGCTGACCATGGCCGCTGGTATCTAACGCCAAACGATATTACAGAGACTTCTGCTCCAGCAATCTTCTATAAGCCTGCTGGTCAAAGCGCAGAAGAAGCGGCTCAACCTATGCAGGTCTCAGATGCCCCCGTTTGGCACTACGACATCTTGGCTCAAACACTCAAGGACATGGGCGCGGACTCTCAAATGCTCTCCAGGTACACTACTCCTCTTGATGAGTCCTATGAGGGAGAAGATAGACCGCGCTACTATATTGAAACTATTACTGAGAATAACCGTGATGCAGAGCTTCGAGAATTTGTCATTAATGGCGATGCAACCGACTTCACCACCTGGAGTTTAACGGGAAATAACTGGAGACTAGTTTCCAAAAAGTAACTCTCACAAACTTAGAGAAATACAAAAGAGAGCCATTCTCCCAGCAGAATGACTCTCTTATTTTGTTTAAGACACCTAGAGTTACAGCAACAAACTAATCTCTCTTTAACAGCTCGTTCCAGTCTGGAGTAGCCGAAAGAACTGTTCCCACAATAATAACAATGCAGCAAATTACTGTCAGTGGAGAAGGAATTGCTTCTGGCATAATTGCTGGCAGAATAATACCTGCAAAAGCGGCAAAAATAACTGACCACGCAGAATAAGAAATATTTAAGGCCATACCTCGAGAAGCGCCAATAGAATCAATTGCTTTGTAATAGAAGAGATATGAAGCGGTTCCTGCAAGAGCAGCAATAAATACCACAGCATTAGCAGGAGTTACTGCAACCTGGCTTGCAAATTCAACGGAACCTGCTAAAGGTAGGATAATAAGACCATAAGCAAACGCTGAGGTAGTTTCCCTAATCTGAAGTGCAGTCTCATTATCAACAGCATCGTCTTGCATACCCCAAGCTAAAATAACTGCCTCGGAACCCCAGCCAAAGACGCAAGCTATAACGCCCACAATACCAACAAGAACGTTTCCGTTGCCTTCGCCTGCAGCAGTAGATATGCCAATAACCATAACACCTACCAGAGCCACAATAAGAGCAATAACTTGCTTCAAATTCATTTTTTCTTTAAGCAGAAGCCAAGCTAGAAGTGAACCAACTGCTGGATAAAAGGCTGAAATGGCTGCGGTGTAACCTGGCCCAATGGTATTAATTGCAGCAAGGTAACCACTCATACCAATTGGTCCGCCTAAAAGAGCACCAAGCATAACAACGCGTCCGCTTTTAGTCTTTGCAGCTTCAAGGGTATCTTTAAGTCTGCCCTTACGTGCCATCATAACTAGAAGAATAGCTGCAGCAAAAAAATCATGCATAAATGCACTAGCAAACGATGCCTGTGCAGAATCAACATATGGACTCATACCAAGAGCAACACCAAGAATAACGGTATCAAGTGCCCAAAGAATGCCGCTTAAAAAACCATATTGCATTATTTCCCCTTTTGCTCTTAGTTCTGAGTCTCTTCGTACCAAGAAAGTACACGGTCGATATTATTTGCAGCATAGTGATAGTAAATAAAGAACCACTCACCTACGTTCTCACCCTCTGCTTCTTTAACAAGCGACCATAGATACCAACACCAACCTGCAAAGACTACATAGCTCCAGAAGTGTCTGCGCTGCTCAAAAGTTGCTTTTTTCCCAAAGTAATAATCAATAGCAGCGTTTGCCTCATCGTCAGTAAGCTCGCAACAAACGGCGAAGGTGCCAAAATCATTTGCCTCATCTGACATACCTGCATACTCCCAATCAATAAGACTGTAACTGCCAGCCTCATCAATCAAGAAATTCAGATAAAAGAAATCATTATGAGAAATAACAACTGGGTACTTATCAGCATCTGCGTACTTCTTCAAGCGCAGGACCTTCTCGCGAAGCTCATAGTAGCCAGGAATCTCAATGGGACCCTCTTCAAGCAGAAGTTTCTCGTAATTAAGACCCTCGTTAACAAAGTCAAACGTGCGATCAAGCGAGGCACCGCTGTGGTGCAACTTGTAACCCATCTCCATTGCACGCTTGAGCTGCTCGGGATTATGAGGGTCTAAGTTCTGAGCATTTTTCACAAACTTAGAAATCTTCCAGCCCTCTTTTTGATCCTCATAAATAAAAGTATTATCGAGTCCTAGCTCGCGAGCAAGACGAAGGCCTGCTTCTTCTGCTGCACGGTCAACAAGTTTCTCGGTACCAATACCTGGATGTCTATAAACATATTCCTGAGCATCATCACCATATCCCACAACAAAATGAGCAGATAAGTTAGTAAGTCCTTGTTTTAGCGGATAAAAACCATGAATATCCTTTTTCTGACAATGGAGAACCGAGACAATATTGTCAAAAATCTCTGAATCAATGTTCTCAATAAATGCAGGATCAAACTGACGAAGCTCGTCAAGGGAATCAAACTCATAAATGACACCGTCAGGATACTTTCTAATGGTCATAGAAAGCTCTTTGATATGTCGGACATAAATCTCTTCCCAGAGCATATCGACGGTTTCCGGTTTGTCGTAGACTGCTTCAAGGATGTCTACAAACTTCCTTGAGAATTGTCTGTCAAAGTAGACATGACCCAGCATAATCCAAGAATTTGAGCCGCCAATTTCTACACCGGTAATACGCCCACCGCGGCCTTCTTTAAGACACCACTCATCAGTTTCTCCTGCAACATACGTTGCTGAGTAATAAGCCTCATATACATAATGCTCAAAAGGATTCTGAGTAAAGTAATCATCAGACGAACAGATATAAGTATTATCAAGCTGGTCTTTTACATACCAAAGCGTGGAATTGTTATTTCTAGTTGCGTAGTCTGGATTAACAACAATCTTGACACCATACTTCTCCTCTAGATAGAAGAAGTACTCCTTCTTATAGCCAACAACAACAGTGATATCAGTAATTCCAGCTTCAAGCAACTGATGAATCTGGCGTTCAATCAGAACTTCTCCACGAACCTTCAACACACCTTTTGGCTTCTCATATGAAATAGGTGCAAAGCGAGAAGACAGACCAGCAGCCATAATAATGGCATTCTTAACTTCATAAGGCTTCAGAGCTTCAAGACCCTTTGGCGTAATGAACGTGTCTTCAATAAGGCCTTGATCCTCAAGCGTTTTAACTGCTGAGTTAACTGACCCCAGGGACAGCTCAGTATTCTCTGCAATCCGCCTCTGATTGAGCTTCTCATCAGAAAGAGCGATAGTTTTTAATACGGAAAACACGTTTTTTGTCAGTGCCACGGTTCCTCCAAATGAAGACCAATTAACAGCGAAAAAATAATTTCAATCTAAAACACTCTTGAGATGGTACTACTATGTTCAAATTATGACAACATATATTTTATTTTGAACATAGTAGTACGTATGAACTTTTTGTTGCTTATCTATCGGAGCTCATAAAAAACGGCACGATATGTGCCGTTTAAAGTGATAATGCTATGAATCAAAATAGATTTTTAATTAGTAAGGACCAAAATCAAGACGAGCGGGATAATGATTTTTGCGTTTCTCGACTGGAGGCAACTGCATATAGTCTCCATAGACAAGCTCGAGAAACTCTTCAATTTTGTTGGGAAATGCAACCATCATTCCTTCGTACTCAAGCTTCTTAACAGGGAAAATATCATCAACGTAATACGTCTGTGTCCATGGATCGGTATCGTTCAAATATCCAATACGCTTAGTTTTAATGTGTGCATAGCGATTACGAGCTTCTTGCTCGCGCTCGTACATCTTTTGAGTAGACACGTGAAGCAGCTTGCACACTCCCCTGCCTATGGTAACTCCCACGCGCAAGAGCTTTCCTTTAATTCCATCAGCCAGGATAACAGGATGTGGAACATCTACCAAAATGCGCATGTGTGACCAGAACCAGGTGTCGCGTGCCTGTTTCTCATACTCTTTTTGATTGTCTGATACATTGTCAAAACAATAAACATCCAAAAAGATTCCCAGATCAAGTGGAAGCGATGCAAGCGCTTCCTCGCAAAACTGTGTGCCCTTAAGCATAATGCGTGTTGTGGGAAACGGATAGTTAATGTTGCGTTCTGAATTGATAATGCTGTATTTATCAGCCCATTCTTCATCATAAATTGCTAAGAGTTTATGGAAGTCTTCTGCAGGAAGCGCAACATCAATATCGTCATCCCAAGGAATAAAACCCTTATGACGCAAGGCACCAATACCAGTGCCAGCTATACCAAAATAGCGAATATTGTGAGACTCACAGGTATCAACAAAATCTTTAAAGATCATGCGTTCAACTTGCTGGAGATGCTTAAGTGTTTCTGTATCGTATGTGCGCATTATCGACCTTCATACATCTTCTTATAGTAATCCTGATAATCACCAGAAACTACGTTCTTAACCCACTCGCGGTTCTCTAGATACCAATTGATAGTGGTAACAATTCCCTCTTCAAATGGAGTTTCTGGATACCAGCCAAGCTCTTCTTTAATCTTATCAGGTGCAATGCCGTAACGGCGGTCATGACCCTTGCGGTCAGTAACGTAAGAAATCAAATCCTCAGTAATCTGAGTGTCACCTGTAATTCTTGCAACTTCACTGATGATGCGCTTAACAATGTAAAGGTTGTTGCGCTCATTGTGGCCGCCTACGTTATAGACCTCACCAAGACGACCGCCTTCAAGAACCATAGCAATTGCCTTACAGTGATCATCAACATACAACCAGTCGCGAACATTAAGTCCATCACCATAGACAGGAAGAGACTTGTGTTCCAAGCAATTCTCAATCATCAAAGGAATGAGCTTCTCGGGAAACTGGTAAGGGCCATAGTTATTAGAACAACGGGTGATTACCGCTGGGAAGCTATAGGTATCATGCCAAGCTTTCACAAACATATCTGCAGAAGCCTTAGATGCAGAGTAAGGGCTGTGAGGGCTTAAAGGTGTAGTCTCACGGAAGAATGCCTCTGGATCATCAAGCGGCAGTGATCCGTAGACTTCATCTGTAGAAACCTGCAGGTATCTATGGTCTCCGTAGGAACCCTGGCCATCATTCCAGAAAGACTCTGCAACGCTCAGAAGCGCGACAGTACCCATAACGTTTGTGTCAGCAAAGGCGCCCGGATCTTCAATAGAGCGGTCTACGTGACTCTCTGCAGCAAAGTTCACAACATAATCAGGATGATGAGTCTCAAACAACCGCATGAGAGCCTCTTTATCCCTAATATCTACATGAGCAAAGGTATAGCGAGGGTCTTGATCATATTCCGAGAGGTTCTCGAGGTTGCCTGCATAAGTTAGAGCATCCACATTCAAGATATGAATGTCCTGATTTCTTTTGAGCATGTAGTGGATAAAGTTAGATCCAATAAAGCCTGCTCCACCAGTTACTAAATAGGTTTTCACACTAACCTCTTTCTACCTTCGAAAGATATGTCGCAAGTGCCTCTTGCCAAGGTCTCATACAGTTTCCAATGGTACTCTCAAGATGACCGTTTACCAAAGATGAATACGCAGGGCGAGAAGCGCTTTCTGGATGCATCGCTTTCCACTGAGCAGAGGTTACCCTACAAACCTTACAGTCAAGATTACTGCCAGCCATAATAGCCTCAGCAAAATCAGCCCACGAGCATGTTCCCTCATTGGTTGCGTGGTAGATACCATAGTTCTCAGTAGCCGCAATGCACAAGATTGTATGAGCAAGATCATTTGCACTGGTAGGATTGCCTACCTGATCATCAACAACGCTAATCTCTGGATACTTAGCACCAAGGGTACGCATAGTTGCCACAAAGTTCTTGCCAACATAGCCATAAAGCCATGCGGTTCTCACCACAAACGTTCGAGGATTTGCCGCAAGCGCAAGTCCTTCTCCCGCTAATTTGGAACGACCATATGCAGAAACAGGATAAGGAGCATCTTGTTCTGTACGAGGAGTGCTTTCTTTGCCGCTAAACACATAATCAGTAGAAACCTGAACAAGCTTTGTCTGCGTAGCGCTACAAGCTCGTGCAAGATTCATGGGACCAAGCGCATTTACCGCAAACGCTGCCTCAAAATTACTTTCGCAACCATCTACGTTTGTTGCGGCGGCACAGTTAATAACAACATCATAGCGCTCGTGCTGCGAAAACCATACTTCAACTGCTTCAGAACTGGTAATGTCAAGCTCATCAGCATCGGTATAATCTACCTGTGGCTTAACAAAAACCTCTGGAATTTGACCAATCTCAGAAACGCCTGTTTCAAAAAGGCGCTTGAGTTCGTTACCTAACTGGCCGTGAGAACCAGTAATAAGAATTCGCATCTTACTCCCCTTTTTCAGAAGGAAGAATACGTCCCTCTGCAACACTCTTAAGATGTTCACCATAAGCAGATTTACCATAACGCTCTGCACATTCAATGAGTTTTGCGCTGTCAATCCAGCCGTTCTCAAAAGCAATCTCTTCTGGGACGCTTACAGGCAAGCCCTGAGCCGTCTCAACGGTACGTACAAACGTAGATGCTTCAAAGAGAGACTCCATTGTTCCCGTATCAAGCCATGCAAAACCACGGCCAAGGGTAACAACGTCAAGGGTACCATCCTCAAGATACAGACGATTAAGATCAGTAATCTCATACTCACCACGAGCGCTTGGCTGAACCTGCTTTACCAGCTCAGTAACACGCTGATCGTAGAAGTAAAGTCCAGTTACCGCATAGTTAGACTTTGGATGAGCTGGCTTTTCTTCAATTGAAATAGCGTTGTAGTTCTTATCAAACTCAACAACACCAAAGCGCTCTGGATCATCGACATGATAACCAAAGACTGTAGCACGACCAGCAGTTTGTGCCTGCTGAGCAGCTTTTCTGACAAGTCCTGAAAGACCATTTCCAAAGAAGATATTATCTCCAAGAATGAGAGCTGCAGCATCATCGCCAATAAACTCTTTGCCAATAACAAATGCCTGTGCAAGTCCATCAGGAGAAGGCTGTTCAGCGTAACTAATGGAAATACCAAAGTCAGAACCATCACCCAAGAGTTTTTCAAAATTTGGGAGATCACGAGGAGTAGAGATGACCAAAATATCTCTAATACCTGCAAGCATAAGCGTGGACAGAGGATAGTAAATCATTGGCTTGTCATAGACAGGCAAAAGCTGTTTAGATGTAACGGTTGTCAGCGGATACAGCCTGGTACCGCTACCTCCTGCAAGAATAATGCCCTTCAAAATTACTCCCCATCAATCGCTGTGATTCTATAAAGTTTATACGGTCCTTCTTCAAGTACCAACTCAAATCCTGGAGCACCAGTGTCAATGTTGAGACCAGACCACATTCCTTCTTCTTTAGGCATAGTTGGGAACTGATCATCTGGATACATATTCAAATGAATAAAATACTGCGCACCAACAGAACGAACCGCATCTTGCACCGATTTTTCATAGAATACGCGATTAAGCTTTTCTCTAATCAATCTGCTTTCAGGCGTCTCATTTTCATTAAATTTAAACTTGTAGTACACGTTTAAACCGTCTATCGCATACGCAAGTGATGAGCCATCAAATGGATTGTTGAGTACAACTGAATCGCCAACAATCTCCTTAACTCTCTTAACAAAAGCCTGCTCAGAAGCAGAGTAGGTCTTCCAATCTTGTGGAATATACGACTCGCTCATCCAACACAAACTCATCTGAAAACGACTTGGCTCCTGTGCCTGAAGCAGCAAAGGATCAACTGGGGTCCACAGGGCATATATGACAGGAATAGAGAGAAGAACTGCAACCGCACTTTTAAGAAGAGAATTTCTCCTGCGTGATATATGTAAATGATTACTTTCAGTGGACTGCGTTGCTACAACCACATGCTTTACTTTTTTAAGTATTACTAAAACAGCAGAAACAATATCAACACCACCTTGCAAAACTAATGGTGTAGAAGTGATACACATGATGGCAGCAATACGTTCTGGATCGGTATACCAAAAACCAATTAGAAAACGCTTTATGTCTACGTTACCCATCAAGCCCACAACAAAGAAAACGGAAACAAAGAGCAAACTACACGCGTACCAACGAGATTTTTTAACGATAAGAGCATGAATAAAGCCAATCCAGAAAAGTGCCGCACAAACTACTTCTGGAGCATTCATGATGAACGACTGAGTGGCAACATTAATAATTGAGTCAAGAGGATTTATATCCCAACCCCAAACAAAATGCACAATAGAGGACATAAAGCTACTACGTAAAATAATAGTCCATACACCAACGCAGAGAACAATACAGAGCACCTCAAGTGCAACTAAAATAGCTGCTTTATTCTTTTTACCTGCATATTTATTAGCGACCATACGCGGAATAAATGAGACCAACACATAAGGAAATACCAAAATTGCCCAGAAAAATGCACCATTTGGATGACAGAAAATAATTCCCAAAAGTACTGAAATGAGCATAAAGACGTTTGAAGCTCTTTGGGGTTTCTCGCCATGTTTATGCGAAATTGATAGAACAATCGAATCAAGGATTTGTACAAATAAATACACTGCTACAGGAACACAACAGAAGGCAAGCATGTTTGGAAAAGGACCATGGACCGTGAGCATACGAACAGGAAATGCCATGTTGGAAAATGCTGCAAATGGCGCAATTACTGCCGCTTGAATCTTCTTTCCAAAAATCTTTGAAACAAGTGCGAAGAGTCCTAATGGATATACTAAACCAGTCCACACAACATTAACGGCGTTTTCTGCCATTCCAATTGAGCAATGTGTGAGCAACGCAACAACAGAGGTAAAACTGTGAAATGCTAAGGGGTAATACCACGAACCCGAAAAAGGCTGAGGTACCAAGAGTGGCAAACCATCAAAAACAGATGCTTTTAAAGTTGAAAAAATACCTGTTTGAATAGTGTGATTTATAAAAGCAATATGAGTGTAATTGTCGTCATATTGCAAAAAATTATTTGGATTACCGAGGCCCCGGTAAAACACGTAACTTGCAGCTAGCGCACCAAGACAGATAACAATGCAGACTCCTGGTAAAGATAATGACAAAGAAGAATGTATCTTTTTGTGCAAAACCCTCTCTGAGCCAAATCGGGCTGCCGCGATAAAAGCCAAGAAGCACGCTACAAAAGCAAAAAGCGGGACAAGCCCCTTGAGACCAAGAGGATACATTACAATGCCCGCAACAATATAAAATACAACACTTAAAGGGCCCGCCACGGCAAGTGAAAGCGCTCGTTTACCGCCTGATAAACGAGCACCCAGATATCCTGGAACAAAAACAATTGCTGTTGTAACTATAAGAACAAGAACAAATTGTTTCCACATGCGCATGCGCCCTTAGTTAGTACTTCTGTTTTAAACGAGTTTTGCCCAGCGCTTTTTACCTGCCTGGAGAAGAGCTTTCTCAAGAACCGACGGCTCAACCTTATACGTCTTTGCTGCTATTGGTTTCTGATTAATCTTAATGCCCCCACCATCAATGAGACGACGTGCTTCGCCGTTACTTGAAGCAATTCCTGCCTCAACTAAAATCTTTGGTAAGTAGATAAGTCCATCTTCATCTGCCTCAAGGGTAATTGCAAACTCTTTGACATCGTCAGGAACCTCATTGTTTTTGAACTGAGCATCAAAAGATGCCTGTGCCTTAAGGCCTTCTCCCTCACCATGGTAAAGATCAACAATATTTCTACCAAGAGCGCGCTTAAGCTGATAAGGATCAGCAGTGCCATCCTTAAAGCTCTTATCAATTGCATCAAGCTCGTCAATGGAAAGTGTGGAGCAAAGACGGTAATACATTGGAATAATCTCATCAGTGATAGACATAACCTTGCCAAACATATCATTTGGCTCATCAGTCAGACCGATGTAGTTGCCGTAAGACTTACTCATCTTCTTAGTACCGTCAGTGCCTACAAGCAGAGGCATAGTCAAAGCAATCTGAGGTTCCATATCCATATCACGCATAAGATCTCGACCAGCAAGTAGGTTAAAGATTTGGTCGTTTCCACCCATCTCTACATCTGCCTTAATAACAACAGAATCGTATGCCTGAAGAACAGGATAAATAAACTCATGAAGTGCGATTGGCTGCTGGTTGTGATAGCGATTAGAAAAGTCTTCTCGCTCAAGAATGCGAGCAATGGTGAATTTGCTCATAAGACCAAGCATGGTTTCCAAATTCATTGGCTTAATCCAGTCACCGTTATGAACAACAGTAGTTCTTTCTGGATCAAGAATCTTCATTGCCTGATTAACGTAGGTCTCTGCATTGGCATCTACCTGCTCTGCAGTTAACGGAGGGCGAGTAGAATCGCGACCAGAAGGGTCACCAATCAGTGCAGTACCACTACCGATAATTAAAGTAACATTATGGCCAAGGTCCTGAAACTGGCGCATCTTGCGCAGAGGAACCGCATGGCCCAAGTGCAAATCAGGGCTTGTTGGATCAACGCCAAGTTTGATGTTAAGAGGGGTACCCTTCTTGAGTTTTTCTTTTAAACCATCCAAAGGAACAATCTGCATGGTTCCTGAAGTAATAACACGAAGTTGTTCTTCTACTGAAAGCACTCTGTATCCTCTCAACGCGAGCCTGTTAAACCATATAGTTGCTATTACAAATAGTATCAATTCAAAAGTATTATCTATCAGAATACAACAGAGTTATAACTCTTTATTCACTGAAACATAAATATCAGACTATAATAGTGAGGACTATGACAAGGAGGCTCAATGGGTATTAGAACCCGTCGTGCACGTAAACACGCAAATACACATGCCGTAGGTTTTGGCATTGCTGGATTCTTTGGCTTTATGGCTCTTTTCGCCCTCGCACTTGCTCTTTCTTTGGGTGCAGCTGTTTCTTCATGGCTTGAAAACCTGCCTGATTACAACTCTGCTGATGCTTACCTAGTAGCAGAGCCTACACGCGTCTATGATTCCAAGGGTAACGATATTGCAGACTTCTATCTGCAGCAACGTCATTCTGTTACCTTGGATCAAATTTCTCCTTATGTCATTCAGGGCACCGTTGATACTGAGGACAAACGCTTCTATTCTCATGGCGCTATTGACCCTTGGGGTATTGCCCGTGCGTCTGTTGGCTCACTATTTGGTGGCGGCGAAGGCGCTTCCACCATTACACAGCAGGTTGTTCGTAACACCGTTCTTTCTAACGAACAGTTTGAAATTTCTTTGAAGCGTAAGGTTCGTGAGGCTTACATTTCTATCCAGATGGAGAAGAAGTTTACTAAAGACCAGATTCTTAATATGTACCTCAACACCATCTACTACGGTAATGGTGCCTACGGTATTGAAGCTGCAAGTATCATTTACTTTAACAAGCATGCAAATGAACTTACACTTGCTGAAGCAGCAACGCTTGCAGGCCTTCCAAATGCGCCTTCTGCCTATGATCCAACTGTCAACCCAGAGGCAGCAAAAGAAAGACGCAATATTGTTCTAGAGCGTATGCATCGAGAAGGTCATATTACAGATGACCAATACAATGAGGCTGTTGCAGAGGACTTAGTGCTTAATCCTGGTACTCTGACCGATAGCGTTGGTCAGTTCCCCTACTGGACTGACTACATTCGCAGCTTACTCCAGGAAGATTTTGATAGCGATACTATCCTTCAGGGTGGATTGCGCGTATACACCACACTTGATCCTGATCTACAGAAAGACGCTGATGAGGCTGCTAGAAGGCGTATTGCTGAGCTTGGTAACCCTCGCTTGGGCGCTGCTTTAGTCTCCATTGATCCTCAAACTGGCTACATTAAAGCAATGGTTGGTGGACAAGATTACTCAAAGAGTCAGTACAACATTGCAACTAGTAGTAACCGTCAGATGGGCTCCAGCTTTAAGATGTATACGCTGGTAGCTGCTCTTTCTGAAGGCATGAACCCAGAGATTGTTCTTAACGGCAATTCTCCTATGCAAATTACTCCAACCTGGCTGGTCAGGAATGCAGGTAACTACAGCTACGGCGCAATTACTCTGCGTCAAGGCACGGTTTACTCTTCCAACACTGTTTATGCACAGGTTGCTGAAGCTATTGGTATCGATAAGATTCTTCAGACGTGCTATGCCATGGGTATCCGCACACAGCTACAGCCATATCTATCTACCACTCTTGGCTCTCAGGGCGTAACTCCAATCGAGCAGTGCACGGCATTTGCAACACTTGCCGCAGGTGGTGTTCGTCGTGACGCTGTCGCAATTACCCGTATCGAAGATCGTAACGGAAACGTTATCTATGAGCATAAGGACAATCCTGTACAGGCAATTAGCCCAGCTGTTGCTGCAGCTGCTACAGATGTTCTAAGCGGCGTTCTTACCTCTGGTACTGGTCGCTATGCTTACAACTTAAAGACCTTCAACCAACCAGTTGCAGGTAAGACGGGTACTTCCGATAACTCTGAGGACCTTTGGTTCTGTGCCTATACCCCACAGCTTGCAACAGTTGCTTGGTGTGGATATCCAGATAGTCGTGACCCTGTTATTATTGGCGGCGGAGAATCCTCTACCTTCGTTACTGCTCAGTACGTTTGGGCTTACTACATGAATGCTGCCTTAGCCGGTGTTTCGCGTGCTGAGTTCCCTAAAACTACTGAGAAGATTTCCTATAAGCCTGATAGTTACTGGAAATTTGTTGGTGGCTCCGCTAGTACCAAACAAAAAGAGAGTACCACCACCACTAACAGCAACAATAACAATGATGAAGATGAAGAAGAGACTACTGACGAGGAGGAAGAGGACAATTCAACCACTACTCCTACCACTCCTACTACTCCAGCCACGCCTGGTACCGGCGCCGGTACCGGTGCAGGCGCAGGAGCTGGAACGGGAACTCCATAAACTCTGGTTTGTCTTTTGGTTTTTGTCTACAACAAAAAAGGAGTCTGCTCTAAGCAGGCTCCTTTTTTTGAATGACACGTGCTTTGACGGGTTTCTCGCCAAAAATTCTACAAGTTACAAAATGCTATCTACATTACCAAGTTGCGTAATAATACGTACGGTGTCTGCAGCGTGAACAGTTTTGTCCACAATCATCAAAACAGTATCGTCACCGGCAACGGTACCTACGACATGATCAAGCTCAACATCGTCGAGAGCAAACGCAACCGCTGATGCAGTACCGGGATGACAGCGAATCACAATAAGATTCTCAGCCGCAGTAGCCCCGACCACAAACTCAGAAAGCATTTTTTGTAGATGCATATCTTCAGAAAGCACATAAGCGCCCTCGGGGAGCTTTTGCAAATCCATTTCTGCAGTATCACGAGAAACGGTTGCTTGAGTACAGGCAAAGCCACGATCTTTAAGCATATCAACAAGATCGCGCTGCGTGCGGATTGATTCGCTACGAACAAGTTCACGAATTACGTCCTGTCGAGCATTTCTATGCTTCACGACGCCTTCTTTCTTTATACGACTCACTAACTTTTGAAAACAAATGATAGTAAATAAAGAATATACTTAATCAACCCTTATGCGCACGCAAAACCGCTAAACGGTGTAAATAATCCGCTCGTCGGTTGAAATATTACATTCACCGTTTTCTAAAAGTATTTATACACTTCTCGCCGTATGATTCATCATGAGTGAAACTATTTTTACGACCTGGAGGCCACCATGCCCCTGAATGATTCATCTGATAGAAGACCGGACTTCTACGGAGACTCTGCAATGCGTCGCCGCCCTCCACAAAATAACCGTCCTCCTCGCGATGATGGTTTTACTGATAGGCAAGCTAGACGTCGTAAAAGAAATACTCTTAGTTCGCAAGCTATTCCTTTTAAAAGACAGTCCTTACTTCATCGCATTGATCCTCGTACGCGAACCTATATTGTTATTGGACTGGCCGTTATTGCAATACTTTTATTGATCTTTATTATTTCGAGCTGTGTTCGTAGTTGTGCAAAAGAATCAACTCAAGGCGCGGAAGTCAACTCCGTTGATTCTCGTGTTGCTGTGGGAACTTCAGAAGAGCTAACCAAAGCGCTTGCAGCCAAACTTGATCAGAGCAAAAATCTTGCGTGGATTGCAGAACACGCAGACAAATACAGCGATAAGAGCCTCATTGAGCTTGCACTCGCCCATCCTGAAGCAATTGATTTTGTTGCAAACTACCCTGATTCTGACGGCAAAGCTAAAACCTATGATGATTCGCTCACCAAAGGTACGGCTCCCCAGTTCTATACCTGGGACTCCAGATGGGGCGGCGTCTCATATGCCGGCTCTGTAATTGCTACCAAGGGCTCTGGTCCAGCTGCTCTCTCTATGGCATACATGGGGCTTACAGGAAAGAACAATTGGACTCCAGCAGATATTGCGGGGGCTATTGAAACTGCTAAAGCTTCTGATACCGACTCTGGAATGAACAAATCATTTCTCGAGAAGAACTTAGCTGATCTTGGTCTTACCGCTGATAGCTATAACATTTCTGCTGGTAATATTACCGCGCTTCTAGATGCTGAAACCTTCCTACTTGTTGAAGTTAAAGACAACAAGCTGAGCTCAGATAGTGCTCACTGGATACTGGTGACCAGCAAAAATGATGACGGCACCGTAAATGTTCACGACCCTCTATCTCCTGAGGTGAGCTCACGTCCATGGGCAGCAGAGACTATTGCCAGCGCTGCAAATGCCCTATACACCGTGTCAGCAAAGACTACTGAGTAGCAAAGTCAACGAGCAACAAGACGTTTTATAGAGAGGAAGAGGTGCGACTATAAAAGCACCTTCTGTGCAGCTTTGCCAAGCTCAGCAATGCGTGCTTCAGCCTCTTCGCGAGTAGCGCCATTAGCAAAGAGATAGGCTTTGACCTTAGGCTCAGTGCCCGATGGACGGAAGATAACCTTATTATCTCCCTCTAATCTGTATTCAATAACATTGGAAGCCGGTAGAGTCTGAGGAGCCTCTTTTTGCAGGCCAGAGACGCGTGGCATCTGTGCACACTCAGCATAGTCAGTTACACCGACAACCTTGTAATTACCAACCATATCAAGTGGATTCTTACGCAGACCACTCATAATCTCGGCCATCTTTGTAGCACCTTCAGCGCCTGGGTATGCAGCGTTAACAACGCCATTGAGGTAATATCCGTAACGCTTATACAAGGCATCCATCGCCTCATAGAGGTCCATGTTACGAGCGGCATACCAAGAAGCCATCTCAACGCAAAGCATGGTTGCAACAATAGCGTCCTTATCGCGAGCATGTGTGCCAACAAGATAGCCATAAGACTCCTCAAAGCCCATAAGGAAGCGATCCTCCTCACCAGCATCCTTGAGCTGGTCAATTTGGTCGCCAATGTACTTAAAGCCAGTAAGAACACGACGCATCTCAAATCCTCGAGCACGTGCCAAGACGTCGGGCATAGCAGAAGATACGATAGTGGAAACGGCCACCTTATCCTGGGGTTTCTCGCCACGCTCTTCAGCCATAGTAAGAAGCCAGTCCATAAGAAGGACGCCCATCTCGTTACCGGAAAGCAGTACATAATCACCGTTATGAGGGATTGCGGTACCCATACGATCTGCGTCAGGGTCAGTTGCAACTAGAAGATTTGGTTTGACCTTGTCAGCAAGTTTTAGACCCAGCTCAAGTGCCTCACGGAACTCTGGATTTGGATAGGAACAAGTTGGGAAGTTTCCGTCTGGCTCTGCCTGCTCTGGAACAACATCAACGTCATTGACGCCAATCTCTTTAAGAATGCGAGTAACACACTCCATGCCTGTGCCGTTAAGCGGCGTATACACAACCTTGTAGCCGTCAGCAGCCTTAAATCCTGGAATGGAAACGCGTTTAATAGCTTCAATGAAGTTATCTAAAACTTCTTCTGGTGTCCAGACAATAAGACCCTTCTCCAGACCCTCTTCAAAGTCCATGGGTTTGACATCAAAAGGATTGACGCGCGCGATATTTGCAGAAATCTCAGCCGCAGCCTCATCGGTAATCTGACCACCGTTATCGTTGTATACCTTGTAGCCGTTGTAGGGCGCAGGGTTGTGACTTGCGGTAAGCACGATACCCGCAGAAGTCTTGAGATAACGGACGGCAAACGAAAGCGTTGGAACAGGCTCAATGCGTGGGTAGACATACACGCGGATGCCATTAGCTGCCAAAACACCAGCTGCGACTTTCTGGAAGTCCTCGCCTTTGAGGCGAGAATCCCTTGCAAGAGCCACAGTAGGATTTTGGTAGTGAGCATTGAGATAATCGGCAAGTCCCTGAGTTGCTTGCGCAACAACGTAGACATTCATGCGGTTGGTGCCGACGCCAATGATACCGCGAAGGCCAGCGGTACCAAACGCAAGCGAGCGATAAAATGCATCGTATAACTTATCCTCTGCTTCTGGTTTGGTAAGTTCACCAAGCTCTTCTATTAGGTCTTCTTCGGTGACGTTTGCACGCCAGGACTCAAATGTTTCCATAACTTTTGCATCCATAATGACTCCCAAACCTCAAACAGCAATCTATATGTCTTTATAAAAGATTCTACGCGTATTTTAATCGAAAAATAACAGATGATTTGGAACATTATGTATGAACTGTCCGGTCTTTGGTAAGTGGACAATGCTATGAGTGCATAAAATCATCGTATGCCCCGCAGGCACGGCAGATCTGCAGCCACGAACCGTAGTCGCTGACAACCTACGGTTGAGAAGACAACCTGCAATCAAAGATAACACGAAGGTTCTTAGTGTATTTTGCTCTCTCCAAACTTTTTGCGAGAAAACATGGGAAAATGTAAGTTAGTACGTATTCAATTCCTACGGGCGAAAGGTGTCCCGATGTCTCAAGAACTTGAGTTCTTTGCAACATGCCCAAAGGGCTTTGAGAAGCTTCTTGCACAAGAGTTAGAAAGCCTGCACATCAAAAAGGCGCGCCCTCTTGGCGGACAAGTTGCGTTTTATGGCTTGCTTGCCGATGCTTACCGTGTCTGTCTTTGGTCTCGTCTCGCGTCTCGCGTCATTTTGGTGCTTAATCGCATTGGAGCCGCAACTTCAGACACTCTCTACGAAGAACTCTCCCATATTGCTTGGGAAGACCATATTGGCCCACGTGCCACTATTGCAGTTAAAGCTCACGGCACAAATGACCAGCTCAGAAACACAAACTTTATTGCTGTCAGAACAAAAGACGCCATTGTAGACAGACTTGCAGCTAAGCGTGGAAGCCGTCCTATGGTCAACACGCTTGCTCCTGACGTAACTATTGTCGTGCGCGTATCACGCAACCGTGCCACGGTTGGCATCGATCTTGCTGGAGAAGCACTCTTTAAGCGCAGTCTAACTGGCGGTCGAGGGCCAGCACGTGAGTTTGCGCCGCTCAGGCTTGACTACGCTGCTGCCCTTCTGTATCTACAGGCGCAAACTGCTACGAGTGCACCGGGTTTCTCGCCAGACGCGCTGCTGCCGGCGTTGCTGTTCCCAGGAGCAGGCGCGCTAGCGCAGGAGGCTGCGGGCATGGCGCTGGATGTGGCTCCAGGCATCTTGCGCGCTCGCTGGGGCATGACGGGCTGGACCGGCCACAACGACGATGTCTGGCAAGATTTGCTTGCCGAGGCCGATGAACGTGCCGAAAAGGGTCAAGAGCGCCAGATAACACTCTATGCAGCGGATCCTCGACCAAAAGCTAAGGAAGCTGTGCTTTACACGTTACGCGCAGGCGGACTCAAAGCAGACGTGCAATTCTTGGCAGCATCTGAACTCCTCAAACATGCTGAGCACTTCACAGGAGTTGTTGCAGACCTCTCGTGGACTAAAGAAGAGCCCACTCTTCAAGGCTCCGCTTACGCCACACTTGGACTTTTTGCGGGACAGACAAGCACACTGCTCACCAGCGATACAAATACCGATACGGTACTCAGGACCACTCCTACGCAGACACTTTCCGTCTACGTAGGCAACTCCATTGCCACCATACGCTCCTACCCTGCTGCAAATGCAGAGGGAACCGATGGAGGTGCTACTGATGTACCAGTAAGCAGCTCTGAGCCTACATCAGTTCCCACAGGTCCTACCGTTATGGTCAATAATCAGCCAGTAAGCGTGCTGGTTCCTGCCTCAGATCAGTTTGCTGCACGTCTTACTAAAGTAGCTAAGCAACGCGCTAAATGGGCTCGTAAAAACGATGTCTCATGCTACCGTGTATACGATGCTGATCTGCCCGATTATGCCGTTAGTATTGACATTTACAAGGGTGCTACAAAACCAACCACCTGGCTACAAATCTCCGAATACGCTGCTTCTAAAGAAATTGACCCAAACCTCGCAAAGCGTCGCCTTTTAGACGTCCTAGCTCTAGCTCCCCGCATTCTAGGCGTACCAAGCTCAAACGTGAATCTAAGAACAAGAACACGAGCAAAGGGCGGCTCTCAGTACTCTGATGAGGGCAGTGCAACAAACAATTCAAGAAAAGAAATGCTGCTCATCGACGAGGGCGGTCTGCTCTTTGAGGTCAACTTTGCTTCCAGGCTGGACTGCGGAATCTTTCTAGATCACCGTGATACGCGCGCAGAAATTCGTGAACTCATGAAAAGGGCTGGTACTGCCAAGAGTTTCCTCAATCTGTTTGCCTATACGGGCACCGCTACCTGCTACGCAGCAGACGGTGGGGCGCTCCACTCCACCACTGTTGACCTCTCCAAACCTTCGCTTGAGTGGGCTAAACGCAACATGAAACGTAACGGTTTTGGTGGCGAGGAGCATGAATTTGTCCAAGCAGACGTCCTATCTTGGATTACCGAAATGCGTCACACCAAAAACCGCTGGAACGTTATCTTCTGCGACGTTCCAACCTTCTCCAATTCATCACGCATGAAGCAAAGCTCGTTTGATGTCCAAAGAGACCATGCTGAGCTCATTATTGGTATTTCTCGCCTTCTGACTCATGGTGGCGTAGCTATTTTCTCATGCAACCTACGTACTTTTAAACCAGATGTTGAGAAAATCGAGCGAGCTGGCATAGTCATTGAAGATATAACTAGCAAAACTATTCCGGAGGACTTCTCAAGAAATCAAAAAATTCATCACACATATAAAATCTCGAGAAAACCGCGGGAAAACGGCTAAATTATTCCGTTTGTAGGTAAAAAGGACACGTTTGTACATTCGTCTAGTTATAACTATGTATATGGACTAACATATGATAATGGACTGTACTTATCATCTGTTGAGAGGATTAATAGATGACAACAAATAAAGCTGCATTTAATGCACTTTTTTCTAAGAACAAAACCAAGAAATCAACTGGCATTCCTCTAAGTGCTGGCATGGTACTGGTTACCCTTGGTATTGTCTATGGTGACATCGGAACCTCGCCAATGTACACCATGAAGGCAATCATTGCTGGTAATGGTGGCCTTTTGACCATGGATACTGATGTTGTTTTGGGCGCTTTATCCCTTATTATCTGGACGCTGACGCTTATTACAACCGTTAAATACGTCATGGTTGCAATGAAGGCGGACAATCACAATGAGGGTGGTATTTTTGCTCTCTATAGTTTGGTCAAAAAGAGTGCCAAATGGCTGATTATTCCTGCCATGATTGGTGGTGCGGCACTTCTTGCTGACGGCATTTTGACTCCAGCTGTTACCGTAACCACCGCTATTGAAGGTCTGCGTACTATTCCTGCTACACATGCCATTATTGGCGATAATCAACACATTGTTGTCATAATTACCATCACAATTCTTTGCACGCTTTTTGCTTTGCAGAAGGCAGGCACTTCTACCATTGGTAAGGCCTTTGGTCCTGTCATGACCCTTTGGTTCTTGTTCCTAGGTGCTATGGGCGTTATGAACATGCTTGCTGACATCAGCATTGTCCGAGCACTTAACCCAATCCGTGGCATTCTCTTCCTCTTTGATGGCAAACTCAACGCAGCTGGTCTCATGGTTTTAGGTAGTGTCTTCCTTTGTACTACTGGTGCAGAGGCTCTTTATTCCGACATGGGTCACGTTGGCAAAGGCAACATCTACGCCAGCTGGCCTTTTGTTAAGATCTGCTTGATTCTGAACTACCTTGGACAAGGTGCATGGCTCATCACCAACCGCAATGACACTACCCTTAACGCCATCAAAGACCTCAATCCTTTCTTTGAGATGCTTCCTGGTCAGATTAGACCATTTGCGGTCATCCTCTCTGCACTGGCTGCAATTATTGCTTCTCAAGCTTTAATTACTGGCTCTTACTCCATTGTCTCTGAGGCAATTAAGCTTGACCTTATGCCTCACATTAAGATTAACTACCCTTCCACAACCAAGGGCCAAATTTACATCCCACTTGTTAACAGCATTATGTGGGTTGGTTGCATTGGTGTTGTTCTTATCTTCCAAAGCTCTGAACATATGGAAGCAGCATACGGTCTTGCAATTACCGTTACCATGCTCATGACCTCAATCTTGCTTTACACCTATTTAGCCGTCATCAGAAAACGCCTGTGGGCTGCTATTCCATTTATTCTCTTCTTTGGTGCTATCGAGGCTATGTTCTTCTTCTCAAGCCTCACCAAGTTCTTCCACGGTGGCTACTTCACCGTTCTGATGGCCACCGCAATCTTTGTCGTTATGTTTGTATGGCGTCGCGGTACCGCAGTTGAAAGAACACAAAGCGTTTATCTGCCTGTTGATAAGTACATTGATCAGCTTCGTAGCTTGAGCCATGATGTAGATTATTCAACTCTTGCTGATAACCTGGTTTTCCTTACTAACGATTCATCCTTTGATAAGCTGGATCGCGACATCCTTTATTCCATCTTGGATAAACGTCCAAAGCGCGCAAAAGCTTACTACTTCATTAACATTTCGCTGACGGATGACCCAAATACACGCGAGTTTATTATTAACGATTTTGGTACAGACTTCCTGTTCAAGATTACGCTGCGGCTTGGCTTCAAAGTTAACCAGCGCATCAACACCTATCTCTACCAAATTGTTGGTGATTTAATACAGAACAACCAACTTGCTCCACAAAACCATAAATACTCTATCTACAAGGAGCACTCTGAGATTGGTGACTTTAGGTTCTGCCTACTGCGTAAAGTTCTAGCCCCAGAGACTGATATTAACGGTTTTGACGCCCGTTGCCTTGAACTTAAATACTTTATTCGTCGCATCTGCGGATCACCTGCACGTTGGTATGGTCTTGAGAACTCCAATATTATCTTTGAGTACGTTCCTCTGTTCACCAAGGTTAAGCGTGAGCAGAAGCTCACCCGTATCATGCTTGACGACGTAGCTCAGACAGGCTCTATGCCACTTGTCGAGGCTCCTATGAAAGAACGTATTGCAGAGATTGAGGAAGACGAAGATATCTTTGCGGAAGCACTGCATAAGGAGCGTGTTGAAAACGCAGCTACCGTTGCAGACTATGTTGGTGGCGACACCGCTAGCTTCCGCCCTCTTAAGCTTGACGAAGAAGATGCTGATGAGGATGTCTTTGAAGAGCAAGTCGACAGCAATCACTAAGCCGCTAACGTGTAGTAGTTTCTACTAGCCACAACAAAAGCCGACAGTTTATGTCTGTCGGCTTTTTCTTTGTGAAACGTTATAAATAAAACAAAAAGAATATTTCATAGCAGTCATAAGAAACTGTAGCACTAAGGGTAGTTATTTCTTCCCCAGCGTCCACATTAGAAATCGCGAGAAACCCGCCTCATCGTTAGTTAAGGTGATATAGGTTGCAGCTTCAAAATCCTCGCGACGAGCGTTGGCAACAGCAGTACCCATTCCTGCAGCAGAAAGCATAGCGACGTCATTAAGCGAATCGCCAAAAGCCGCAGCGTTACACGTTGAAATACCAAGATGATTACAGAGCCACTGGAGCGCTGTACCCTTTGAGGTGCCGTCAGCCAAGATTTCCATTCCCATACTCATGGAAGCAGTACCACTCAATCCTTTTACCGAAGCCACAGCATCTGCTACAAGTGCTTGGTACTTCTCGCCTTCTGAAACTGACCAATAAGAGCCAAGTCGTTCAATGGTAGATACGCTATTAATAAACTCCTCGACGCTTTGGTCAAAAGATGTACGAGAACGCTGCATAAACGCCGCGTGGTCTGCAGGAATACCAAGCTGAGAGATAAGATTATGCCTTGAGCGCTCTAGGTAAACTCCGCCATCAGCAAAAATATCAAATGTCACAGGATAATCCTTGAGCTTTTGATACAGCTCAAGTGCCTGTTCCTTGGTAACAGTAGACTCGTGAAGCACCGTCTGAGTGGAAAGATCTCTAATAACAGCACCATCGCAAGAAACCGCATACTTAGAAGCAGGATGATTCACAACTTCTTTTGGCAGTACATTGAAAGCGCGACCAGAACAGGGAACAAAGGGAATGCCTAGCTCTGCCAGGCGGTCTAGTATTGCCATGTTGTCGGCAACAAGAGATTTATCGGTGTGCAAAAATGTCTCATCCATATCGGAAAAGACAATTTCTACTTTCAGATTTGATACATCCTGATTAAACCAAGACTGTTTTTGAGCAATGAGTTCTTCTGTTGAAAGCTCTGACAAAACACAACCTCTTTATGGACGATACATAAACGTGAAAACCTCTTCACGCTGCATGTTTACCTGTACACCAAGCTTTTCTGAGACGACATCAAGACGCTCTTTGAGACTCAAAAAAGACTCAGCATCTTCAAGTTCAATCAACATTGTCATAGTAAAAATACCAGACAGAATAGTCTGAGCGATATCTAAAATGTTGGCATTCGACTCGGCCAAAGTAGTAGAAATTGCTGCAACAATTCCTGGGGCATCGCTACCCAAAACAGTAACAACAGCTCGATTAGCAGATGTTTCTGAAGCCATAATTTCCCATCTCTTGAACGGATGGGTTAATTGTACTCTATACCCTTCCAATTTCTACGCCGTAGCGTGAGCTAAAGACCTTTTGAATCTCATCAACAGTGCAATTAAGTGCTGTAATAAGCTCATAAAGACTACGATTGCTAGCTATCTTAAAAATTCTCTCGTGAGAAATGGGCGGCTTCTTGTTAAGTGAACGTGCGGTATCAATACGAGCTCTAAACGTTTTAGCAATACTAATGGAATCTTTACAAGAACCTTCTCTGATAGCGTGTCTAAAATGAGATTCTTCAAGCGATGTATTATGAATGCGAAACGTAATGAGTTCAATTTGCGGATAGGTATCAACAAGATTCGTTGCCTCATCGCGTGTCATAAGATTACGAAGTCTGAACTCTTGATCAAGAGGAAATACAATCTGAACAGGATGTTTTTGTCCAATAGGAGACAAAATATAAGCCGGAGTAGGCTCTGACACCACATCTTTAACAAGACATACGCCCTGACCTGGGTGAACGCAAAACTCGCCAACAGCTCGCATAACACCACTCCTCTCGGATAACAATAGTATACCATGAGAAAGGTGTTATACGCTAATGACCTGCAACTTTATAAAGTACGGCAGGACACTCAATAAAATAACAATATTTTATATAAGGAATCTAATCAATCATTGTGATGGATTCAATGACTGGCTGCTCTGAAGCAGGAATAGTTCCGTTAGAGTCGGTAGGAGTTACACCCTTACAAATTGCATCGACAACGTCCATTCCACTTGTCACCGTGCCAAATGCTGCATAGTTTCCATTTAAAGTTGAGTTGTCTGCCTGCATGATAAAGAACTGTGAACTTGCCGAGTTTGGATCTTGAGCACGTGCCATGGAAATAGTTCCACGTGTATGCGAGATGTCATTCTCAACACCATTTTTGGTGAACTCACCCTTAATCTTATTCTCTGATCCACCCGAACCATTGCCCTTGGGATCTCCGCCCTGAATCATGAAGCCGTCAATAATGCGATGAAACGTAAGTCCGTTATAAAAGCCTGATTCAACGAGATGCGCAAAATTAGAAACGGTAATAGGTGCAACATTCGCATTAAGAGTAGCTTCGATAGTGCCGTAATCTTTCACAACAATACGAACGTGATGTATGCCCTTTGCATAAGGGTCATCATCTGCTACCGAATCAATATAGCCCTTGTTTTGCGTACCCTGGGACTGCGTCTGTTGTGTCCGCTGCGATTGCTGAGATTGCGAGCTTGCTTGTAACTGAGGTTTATTAGCACCTCTAAAAAGAGAGAAAAATATTGCTCCTACCGCAAGCACAACGATGACTATAGCACCATACAATCGACGATTCTTTGTTTGAAACACGCTATGACTCCTAAGCAGACGCACACGAGACAATCCAAGACACCAAGTTGGCGGTTGCATTGCCCGTTCTCTCAGCAAGAACGTGACCCTTATCCCAAACAAGTGTGTAATCAACACTACTCACACCTGAAAAATGCTTCAAAGACAAACCCAAATTAAACGAGGTGCAAATTGAAGTATCTGTATTCTGGGCACCCTCATTAATGCGCCAATAAGGAGCAACCGTTGCTGACTGATACCCCTTATAAGATGCGCTCGTAAAATACAGAGGATTAAACATGTCAACACGTGTTGGAATGTCATTCTCAAGCGTATCTGCCTTATTCAGATCAGAGGTCCAATCATTAGCGTAGCTAGACTTCCAATCAGTAAGCTTCATATAGGTATCCAAATTCTTTTTGATGAGGTTAGCAGTTTGCTCATCAAAATGCAGAGTGCTTTGCTCACCAACACCAAAAAGCTGATTTGCGCGTGTGCTTCTATCAGGAGCATCAAAAGCTCCAACAGGAAGTGATGCACTTCTCAAAGCGCGCGAGAAACCCCTCAAATTCTCAAGTTCAACGCTCTGACGACGAAGGTTATAGACAACCCAAATTGATTCAGAGTTCAGAGAATCAAAATAGTGCTCAGCGGTATCGTAAATGGTAGATTGAACCTGCTGAGTAGCAGGAGCCGCATTATCTGTACCACGAACTGTTGCAAGATTTGGATCGCCTGGGAAAGTAGGCTCTTCCAGACGCTGAGGCGTGAAAGTATACGGAAATGCATTATCCTTAATAAAGTTACTTGCAGAAGTCTTAAGCTCATTGACGAGAAGATCTGCATATGATCCGGCAGTATAGACACCAGAGTTAGTCTCATCAAGACTAACCTTACTATCATTGCTGTCGAGAAGATCCATGTTGTTAACAAATGAAGCATATGCGCCAGCAAGATCTTGTGAGAGAGGTTGCGTCCACACGCCCTCAGCACGAGAATCTGTTGCATCTGCATACTGACCCGCTGACCACTCATACGCTGCGTCTGCAAGGTCGTATGAAGTTGCGGGGCACCATGAAGCACTACCGTAAATAGAGTCTGAAAGCTGCTCGCCCTTCTCGCTATGCGTAGCAGCACCAACTGACTTAAGGTACGGCATATAGAGCGAGGAATCTCCCGAGGTTCCTAACACCGCGCTGAGGCCGCCACCAGCTGCAAAACCAAACACAAAAATCTTAGATGTATTGCAAGGAAGCAACTCATTGTTGTAGCGCAAATACCTTATAGCAGCCTTAAAATCTACTGCTGGCCAAGGAGCACCGCCTGCATAAAGCTCGTCCGAACCTGTGGTTGAATCATAGCCTGCACTTCTACCGCGGAAACCTGCATATACATATACAAAGCCAGCCTCAAGATACGGTGCAAGACCTTCGTATGCATAGCTTGTAGGTGCACTCTGAGGGAACAATGTTGCCGTGTTAATAGGCATGACAATAGGTGCAGTTCGCGCAGTAAAGCTTCCAACAACAGCCTTCTCACTCACTTCACACTCGTACGTAGAACCCTTCTTAGTTCCCGAGAAATACTTTCCAGGTACAAAGACTGACAGCGTGTTCACTGACTTGCTTGCAGGCTTAGTGCAGTACTGAATGCCCAGCTGATAATAACAGTCATTATCCTCGTCATAATTCCACTGAGTCATATCCAATTTGAGTGACTTAAACTCTTCAAGGTCCACATTAGATGCAGGTTGATTCGTATTATCAGATGTCCTTGCTTGTGGAGTACATGCTGCTAAGGTGCCTGCAACTCCTAAAGCAGAAAGGGACAAGAATTCTTTTCTCGTGAAGGCCATAATTTCCCCTCGAATAGTTTATTCAGTGGAGGCAGCAACGACCGCTGACCTAGTTCAAGCTAGTTGTCTATTGTACCAATTTGCAAACGTGTATGCTTAAGAGCGAGCGTTTAGAGAAACGAGTTAGCATGCCAAAAATCGTCAACTTTTTTGACCTCATTCATCTTAATGAAAGACTTGCTCAGCAGGGCCTTCTAAGCAAAGTTCACCTGCGCGACGCGTGTGGCAAGCAGTCTCTTTGGATAGAACTCCCCTCTGACGAGAAAACCGCTAAGCACGAGAAAATCGACGATCAAGAGCTTGAGAAAACAAAGGAGCAAGTTGAGGCATTTTTTGCAATAAAGGGCATGACCGTTGAATTTGACCTCACTGGCGGAAAAAATTTCTGGATTGTATAAATTGCTCGCTTGACGAAGTGCTTCAGTCTGTTATAGTAAATAAGCTTTTCGAAGCACCAATGGCTGGGTAGCTCAGTTGGTAGAGCAGGGGACTGAAAATCCCCGTGTCAGGGGTTCGATTCCCTTCCCCGCCACCATTTTAACGCTCGGGTTGATACCATCTTGGTGTCAACCTTTTTTGTTATCTGCGGCTTGTGTAGTACGAATGGCTTACGAGTGTCTAACGAGTGTCTAACACGTGAGCGTTTGTGCTAGTGGATATATAAACGGTTGCTTCTGTATAAAAACAATAAAGGTGTTGCACTAGCAATGAGAATTCAAGAGTAAGTATTACCATTGCAACCCAACTTCTATTGATAAAAGTCTATTGCTGTCCATGCATAATAAAATAAACCATATTTCCAACTATATATAATGCGCCGATAAACGCGAATGAGAGTGTGATAATCTGCAACAAAAAGGAATCAGAAAACAGCATGATTAGCACGGAATAGATAAGCGTTACTGCTGCCATAATACATATACCAATACCTGCTCTTTTTATAAACTCTTTCCTGTATTTTAGGGGAATCAAAATAATATTATACCTATGTACTAGGAAGGGATTTTTAGTTTTTATCAGCACATAGCCAATGTACAAAAAGCAAAGGCTAATAATACCTATCGCTATGCTTCTGTAAATATTAGCACCCATGGATATTCAACCCTTCAAGGTTTGGATTCACTCCCAGAATTACGATAACCTGAAAACCTGCAATTGCGGTTACAGCCAACAGAATATTTTGACCAATCACATAATTCACGTCATAAACAACATCAGCTTGAACAACTCTAGAATTGCTCGATTCAATTCCATTGATGTACTCAAGTGTAGCTTAAAATACTCTAGTTTTGGATATAGATAACAACCACACAGAAGACAAGCATGCCTGAATTAACCCGAAAAGGCTTGCTCAGCTCATGAGTGAGGTTGAGTTTGGACTGCCTCCCATTTCTTATGTCCAAGAAATGGTAGGCAGTCCATAAAAGATGTACCTCTTTTAAGAAGCACATCTTTCATAAGGTTCTTGCATTAAAAAATTGAACTAAACTATCGATACGTACGCAACGCTTCAATGAGTTCGGAAGCTTCGATGCCTAAAGCTTCAGCAAAAGCATAAACTTCTCCAAGTTTAACGCCACGTTCGCCTGATTCAACTTTTGATACAAATGCTTGATCTCCAGCAAGACGCTCTGCAACTGTCTCTTGGGTAAGACGCTGCTTCTTTCGTAAATCGCGAAGGCACTGGCCTACTAATCTGTTAGATATCTGCTCCATAAATGCAGCGTAAAACTATCAACTCAAATATTCCAAAATCGCATATTTTTAAAGAAAAGAAATTCTCCCCACCTAATCTGTGGGGAGAATTGAATCCTTTATTCTTCGTTTATTGCGATATTCATCGAGGTGTTTATAGCATTAAAAACCGCCTCCGCCGCCTCCGCCGCCGAAGCCACCGCCGCCTCCGCCGGAGAAGCCGCCTCCAAATCCGCCACCAGAGCTTGAACTAGAAGAAGCAAGTGCCGCGGTAGAGACAGAATGAGCAGCTGTAACACTCTTGGTTACGCTATCGATTGCATTAACACGCATGCCATTTCCATAGTAATACCAGCTATAAACAGGCATAAACTGTGGATCCTTAAGCAACTCTGGCATTGCAACTTTCAACTGACTAATAACCTTATCTGCCACACCAAGCGCAACTGCCATAACTAAAAGCCTATTCCAAAGAATAACGTCGGTTGGAATTGCCTCATGAAGATTAGTAAATTCAGTAAGCCACTTTCTTAGAGCACGGGTCTTAGCAAGCGTCTCAACACCCTCTCTGTTCATCAAATCAAACTTACCAATGTTTATAAGCGCAATAAGACCGGCAATAACAAGAAGCAACAAATTAAAGAGTAAATTACCAATCGAAACGCCTGCCATAATACCCATAATGAATGCAGCAGCTGCAACAAGAACATCAACAGCAATCAGAGCACCAAGAATCCCCTTGCCATGGAATGGGATCTTATTTGTTTCAAACTTAGCAGCATAGCTAAACTTAATAGGACTCTCCCATGACTCATACGCCTTATTAAAATCTTCTGGATGATCAGAGGCATATTTACCAATTTGTTTCATGGTAACGGTAGTATTTACCGCTCCAGATTCCCCAGCCTTATCGAAAATCAATCGCATAGCCATGCTATCAATCTTATTTGATAAAGAACTGCCAGGATAGAAAGATGGCTGGTCTTCCTGAAAGTCTTGAACCTTTGTAAGACAATAATCAGACTTTTCCATACCAAGGAAATTTGTATTAACCGTCTTATTCAAGCTAATGTACTTTGCATCAGAAAGGTGCATAAGAGTTGCCGTCAGAGCATCTCCCTTAATTCCCTCACCGTTATAAAGCATAGAAAGAACTGCTGGATGATCATTAGATGGAACATCCCTGTAATACAGGTCGTTAAACTGAGGAGCCATGACCTTTTTATATTTAATGCGTAGCAGAATAGCTGCTACAAAGGTGATGGCTGCAAATACTAACGGCGCATAAAGTATGAGAGCTACCTGAATTTTTGCAAGCTCACGCTTGTGATTTGCTTCGTCTGCCCATGCTTGTTCCTCAGATAGGATGCTGCTCAATTTATTCTGCTGAATAGGAGCTAGCCCAGAAACCCAATCTGTTGGGAACGTAACACGAGCTTCCGCGAACTCGTCAGTTCCTACACCAGGAACTTTATAAACAACTGCATCCTTAGTAATTTCTACGTTTGCATCCAGTGGACCGTGTCCCCAAGCACGGACAGTATCTCCAGCAACGATCGATTGACCTGAAGGAACTGGAAGATGGATGGTAGCTGTTACATTATGAGACTCTGAATCCCAACCATCAGATACAAACTTCCAATACAACTCTGCAGTATCAGACCAATTTGTTACAACATTGGTAATGTCATACTCGATAGTTATATTTGCAGATTCATCATCATGTGCTGAATAAATCTTCAAATTCAACATATCGCTTGATTGAGTAGGAACATAATACTCATCTGAGTTGGCGCTGTTTCCACTAGAGTTTTTACTATAAATCTGGCGTGATCCTTGACTATCTTGAACAGTAACTGAAGTGATATTTATTTCAACGTTCTGTCCATTGTATTTATTCTTTCCAACTGGAAGATTCCAGTAAACACCGTGATAGCTTCCTTTAAAATAAAATGTACGAGTTTCTACAACATGCAACGTTCCGTCTTTTTGAACCGTCGCATCAATATCTACCCTATCTATTGAAAGATCACGTGCAAATGCTTTTGTCGGAGCAATTAGAAACGCAACAGCCAACAGCATTGTGCAAAGTGCAATCCTTAAAAACTGGCTCATTTTAGAAGAGCGAAGCGAGATTTTATACATAGAAACTCCTTTATGTTACTTTCGCAACTCTTCTTAAAAGGATACCACGTACTTACCAATCTACTGGTGAGTATGAATTATCCAGTTCAAACAAAGCGGGTGGTAAGCCTTTATCCCACTCCTCTCCTACTTCCTCAGAAAGCAAATACTCGTCAGTCTCTATAAAAGGAAGATTAGCGATTCTTTTATTTCTTGATGTTTCGAGATCGCATACAAGCGAACTTGAACCGCTGAAGTCTAGAAGGCATCCGTAACAAATTCTCATGTCCTGAAACAACTTTTCTCCGCATATGGGGCAAATTTTGACGGAGTAGTTTTCTATAGCCATAGCGACTCCTTCTTTCAACGTTGCTCTCCTCGGTATTTATTTCTTGAATTAGTACTTTCTGACCTGCTTCAAACCACGGAAAATCATCTACTGATGGTCTTTCAAATGTGCAATAGGCGCCGACACAGCTATGAATTTGTTTGGGCTGTACTTGTTTTCGAATCTTTAAAATTTCTCCGTGATCATCTGCAAATGCAATATCAATCGGATGCGTCATTCCAAAGGTATGAACTGAAGAGCACCTTAAAAGCAAAACCGGAGGAGCTGTTATCTCGGTACCCAAAAGCCCAACGAACTTTTCAAAGCCCCCTTGTAACAATTCAAAAATTTGCTCTGAATTAGGGACCTCCTCAATTGAGACCTGTACATTCATTTTCAAATCACAACTCCTGACTTATAAGGACTAATAACGATTGATGTAGTATGAATAAATATGACGCGTTACAAACTTGCGTTTTAGATAAGCGGCAAGAAGAAATCATCAATGAAAAGCATTTTGTGATTTAAGATGGACGAACAAATTAGATACATTATAGTGGCCGGAATCAATGGTGCCAGAAAGAGCACCCTCTATCGAGCACGGCCGGGATTATTTACGCACTCTGAACGATTAAATGCTGACGAAATCCTGCAAAAATGGGTGGTAATAATTCGGCAATTTACCGAATTATTACCACCCAGAAGGCAGTTTAAAGTTTCGTCCAACGATTGTAAATTAATTATAACTTTTCGTCTGCATCAAAGAAATTATAAGCCTATAACTTTAATGTTTTTTAATTTTTTCTTTTTCCAAATTATATCCGCGAATAAATTCACTGATTTCAAAAGCTTTGTCATTAAATAATTTGTTTGCGACATCAATTGCTAGCTTTGGATAGATCGCAAATGTCCCGCTTTTTTTATAATCGCTTTGGGCTTTTTGGATACCCATTTCAAAATCGGTTAGATTAGATTGCTGGTTATTCTCGGTTTTCCAAGAAGTATAGGCTGCCTTGGCATCATCATAGTTTCCCGCTTCGTAATCCTTTTTTATGTAATCATGGATATCTTTCAGCATACTCATAGTATTTGCCCCACTTTCTGAGTTTCTAACTACACTGACTGTTCCATGCTAGTTCTACTCAATTAATTTGTCGATAGCCAGGTGTGGTGAATTTTAAATTACTGTGGTTAAAATAAATCCATTATCTATTTAATAGTCACTATTTATCCTCCCTCCATTTGCGATATATCGATTGTGCACTCGGCATGAGGGAGGTAGAGCAAAAACAAAAGATTTACCTGCACAAATATGTCAGACAGCTGACATGAATCTGTCACAAAGTAATAAGTTCACTGGCTGCTACAGTGACATAAAAAATGGGTAATTTAATTTTTTATCTAATTTGATATATAAAAATTTTTAGAAAACCATAGCTGCTACATTTTTGGCAGTTTTACTAAATGTTTTTCTAAACGATCTTACTGACATATGAAACGAGGGTTGACCCTCCCCATTACTGGGCAGGACCAACCCTCATTGGTCTCAATATAGCATATTTCCTGATAGTTTAACGAAAAAGCACCCGGATACAGGGTGCTTAGAGGATTTACGCTGTAAAAACTTAAAGCACAACATCAGGATCAAGTGATTGCTGACTTTCTCGCATTTCTTTTGCCAAAGACAAATATGCCTTTAACTGTGGCTCTGTAATCTGACCCTCATGAAGCGCGTCTTGCACACTACAACTAGGCTCATGCGTATGAGTACAGTCCCTAAATTTACACGTCTGAGCGGCCTCAGAGATGTGCGGAAATATCTTCTGCAATCCCCTCTCATGTCCCACAATAGGTAGGCTTCTAAGGCCCGGTTCATCCACAATAACACCAGCGTCAGGAAGCGCTACCATACGGCGAGCAACCGTTGTGTGACGACCAGCCTTATCGGACTCGCGAACTTCTCCCGTTTCAAGCGCCTCATGACCCAACAATGCGTTAAGAAGCGTTGATTTACCAGCGCCTGATTCGCCAAGCACAATAGCTATGGACCCGTAAGGAACAAGATCACGAACAGCGTCAATTCCCCACGCAGCTCCAAGATCTTGGGCGGTTTGTGCAAGATCTGCAAGTGCATCGGTTTTCTCGCCCTCAAGCTTTGAAGCTGTTGCAACAATCTTCACCGTAGAGCCAAGAGCTGCGGTGATAGAAGAAATCTCTTGAGCCAAAAGCTCCGGACCCGCTACATCTGACTTAGTGAGTACCACAGCACAAGCAGCGCCGCAGTCTTTAGAAATAACTGCTGAGCGCACAATGCGATCTACCGAAATGGTCTCTCCATCCAAGGCCTGTACCACAAGAACCAGATCAACATTTGCGGCCAGAGTCTGCTTTTGTCCACGAGCTCCGCCCTTCCAGCGAGCAATATCGGTCTCTCGCGGCAGAATCGCCTCGATGATGCCCATATCGTGCGAGTCTGGAATGCGCGCGCATACCCAGTCGCCCACGGCTACCGTAGAGTTCTGACCCTTGGTCACGCGAGCGGCAAATTCGGCGCGAAACACTCCCTCTTCTGAGACAACCGCAGGAAATCCCCTATCCAAGCGGACCACGCAGGCCATAGTCATTATCTGGCGAGAAACCCCTTGCGCTTCAAGCTCGGACACGATTTCTGCATAGGCTCGTATCTGTACCGACGATGGAGTCAGCTGTTCAAACGCTGGAACATCCAGCAATGAAGAAAGGGCCGGCAGTGACCCTTGAGTCCTGCCGGCTCCTAGTTTCTTGGAACTTTTTGTACGCTTAGCGGACAAGAGTGCTCCCTACCTTATGCTTTGTTCTTCTGCACAGAACGCATAACAGCCTTGTACAGCTCCATCAAAGGAATAATAGATGCAGCTAAAAGCATTGCCATGGCGTACTCTTTAAAACCAATCTCAGCAAAGCCAAACGCCTGAGAAAGTGGTGTCTCAATAACCACAAAGGTAAGAATCAAAGACATTACAAAGGAGCCCCACAGCCAAATGTTGTGACTAGTTAGCTTGAAGATGGAACCACGCAGAGAACGCATGTTGAAGGAGTGGAACATCTCAACCATAGAAAGCGTCAAGAACGCCATGGTCATACCCTCAACGCCAGCCTCTGGGTTAATAATAACCTGTGAGATATCAAAGGTTCCATACTCAAAGTAGTGACCAATAAAATAGCTGGCAAGGGTGAGAAGAGCAATGATAGAACCTTGAACAAGGCAGTCAAAGCCAACGCCACCCGCAAAGATTCCGTCCTTAGGATTACGTGGCTTACGCTTCATGATTCCTGGTTCAGCCTTCTCGGTAGCCATAGCAAGCGCAGGCAGAGAGTCGGTAATCAGGTTAATCCACAGAAGGTGGGTAGGCTGAAGAATAGTAAAGCCAACTAGGGATGCAATAAAGACGGAAATAACCTCTGCAAGGTTGGAGCTCAAGAGGAACTGGATGCACTTACGAATGTTGTCGTAGATGCGTCTTCCCTCTTCGCATGCGCTAATAATGGTGGCAAAGTTATCGTCAGCAAGAACCATATCTGCAACGCCCTTAGTAACATCGGTACCAGTAATGCCCATACCAATACCAATATCAGCGCGTTTAATGGAAGGGGCATCGTTAACACCGTCGCCAGTCATGGCTGTAACCATGCCTTTCTTACGCCAGGTATCAACAGTGCGGACCTTATGCTCAGGCTGAACGCGTGCATAAACACCAATTGTCTCAATACGCTGCTCAAACTCTTCATCAGAAATCTTATCAAGCTGCGCGCCCGTAATTGCCTGAGAACGATCAGCAATAATGCCCAGCTCAATTGCAATAGCAACGGCTGTATCAATGTGGTCACCCGTAATCATAACGGTGCGCATACCAGCTTCATGAGCCTCTGCAACAGCGCTCTTAACCTCAGGACGAACTGGATCAATCATGCCCGAAAGTCCAACAAAGACCATATCATGCTCTAGGGTAGCTGGATCATAACTTTGAGGAGCTTCTGTTCCCCAGTCACGACGAGCAGACGCCATAACGCGAAGAGCCTGATCAGCCATGGACTTGTTCTGAGCCAAAATCTCAGAGCGAGCCTCATCGGTAAGGTCAACAATTCCGTCGCTTGTCATGATCTTGGTACAACGAGCAAGTACCTCATCAGGTGCACCCTTAGTGTGCTGTACAACCTTACCAGAACGTGTACGCACCACAACAGACATCATCTTACGAGAAGAATCAAAAGGTGCCTCACCAATACGAGGGCGAGAAGAAGCTAAATCACTTGTGGTGTATCCAAGTTTTGCAGCATCTGCAACAAGAGCTGCCTCAGTTGGTTCACCCTTTGCTACCTGCTCTATATCATCCCAAGTAGCATCGGAGCACAGCGCCATGGTACGTACATGTGCGTCAAGATTTTCTGTCTCATGACGAACAACAGTCATCTTATTCTGAGTCAGAGTACCTGTCTTATCAGAACAAATAACCTGAGTACAACCAAGGGTCTCAACAGCAGTAAGACGACGAACAATAGCGTGGCGCTCGCTCATTCTAGTTACGCCCATAGAAAGAACGATAGTAACAACGGCAACAAGACCCTCTGGGATTGCGGCTACTGCAAGAGAAACTGCAACCATAAACGTACTTAAAATAAGGTCAAAATTACCCAGCATCTCAGCACCGTGCTTGATGAAACCTGTTGCAAAAACAAGCAATGAGATGACAACAACAAGAATAGTTAGTGTATGTGAAAGCTTATCAAGAGCAATCTGAAGTGGAGTCTGTCCATCCTCTGCCTGAGCAATTGCGTCTGCAATCTTACCCATCTCGGTGTCCATGCCTGTTGCAACAACAACTGCACGACCACGGCCATAGACCACAATAGATCCGGAGTAGCACATATTCTTTCGGTCGCCCAAAGGAATATCATCTGTATCTTCAGCAAGACTGAGAATCTCAGCGTGTTTCTCGACAGGAACTGATTCACCTGTCAGTGCTGATTCCTCTACCTTCATAGAAGCGCTCTCAAGAATGCGACAGTCAGCGGGAACAGAATCACCTGCCTCAAGCAGAATAATATCGCCCACAACAAGCTCAGTTGAGACAACCGTCTCAAGACGACCATCTCTAATGACCTTACTCTGAGCTGCACTCATCTCTTGCAGAGCAGCAAGAGCTTCTTCGGCTTTGCCTTCCTGAACAACGCCAAGGACGGAATTGACGACAACGACAAACAAAATAATAACGACGTCTGCAACTCCGCCTTCTCCGGTATAAATTCCTTCAGCAGCAGAAATAGCAGCAGCAACAAGAAGCATAATGACCATAGGATCAGCCATCTGCGCAAAGAACCTTTTAATAATTGATTCTTTTGGTGCTTCTTTAAGCTTATTAAGACCATGAGCCTCAAGACGCGAAACTGCTTCTGCATCAGACAAACCAATTTCGGCATCAGTTCTTTGCGCACTGATAACATCAGCCGCACTTGAAAGATATTCTTTCAAAGTTCCTCCTGGGTTTCTACCTGACAGATTGATGCCCGATCATAATTCCCCAGGAGAGGGGCAAGGGCTCACCAAGGTTGCCGTGTCAGGACCTTACAACGTCCTATCATTTTACCGTATTCTCTCTTTTTTCAAACATAATAAATATTTCTTAAAACTCCTGTTATGTGGCAAATAATTGTCATACGAGGAGTACAATAGGCGCAGAACATAACAACATAAGCCAAACGTTAGATTTGGCAAGGAGGCAGTTATGAAAATCTTGTTTTATGGTACTCAAAGTTACGACAAAGATTCTTTCAACCTTGAACTTCCAAAGTATCCAGATGTTTCAATCGACTACATCGAGTCCAACCTTACACCTATGACCGCAGGCTTTGCCAAGGGTTACGACGCTGTCTGTGCTTTTGTCAACGCAGATGCTTCAATTCTGACTCTTGAGATTCTTGCAGGCTTTGACGTAAAGCTTTTACTCATGCGTTGTGCTGGATTTGACGCAGTTGACGTTAATGCAGCAAAAGATTTAGGCATTACTGTAACGCGAGTCCCCGCATACTCCCCAGAAGCAATTGCAGAACACGCTATGGGTCTTGCGCTTGCTGCTAACCGTCGTATTCACCGCGGTTATAACCGTATTCGCGAGAACAACTTCTCACTCGTCGGTCTTGTTGGAGAAACACTGCATGGTAAAACCGCAGGTATTGTTGGCACTGGTCGTATCGGTGCTGCACTTTGCCGCATCTGCAAGGGCTTTGGTATGCACGTTCTTGGCGCAGACCTCTATCCAAATATGAGCCTTGTCAATGACGAGCACGTTGTTGATGAATACGTTAGCTACGATGAGCTCTGGGAGCGTTCGGACTTTATTTCACTCCACGCTTTCTTGAATGATGAGAGCTATCACATGATTAACGATAAGACCATCGGAAAGATGAAAGATGGTGTTGTCCTCGTTAATACCGGTCGTGGTGGACTTATTGATACCAAGGCTCTTATTCGTGGCATTCTTTCTGGCAAAATTGGTGCTTGCGGCCTTGACGTTTATGAAGAGGAAAATCCAAACGTCTATAAAGACCGTGCCGCTGAGGTATTTGACTCAGTCACCTCTACACTTTGTTCATTCCCTAACGTAGTTATGACAAGCCACCAGGCATTCTTTACTCATGAAGCACTCTCTCAAATTGCTCAGGTTACGCTTGATAATGCAACTGCTTTTGCTAAGGGCACTGATTACGTTGATAAAAGTGTGGTTTGCTAAGCACTAGAGAAACAAATGCTCTAAAAACGGTTACTATTGATATTCGAATCTGATTTCAATTCCTACGAAAAGGAGAGATATGGCTCGCAAAAAGACCAAAATTGTTTGTACTATGGGTCCTGCAACAGAAAGTGATGAGGTTCTTCGTGAACTCATCCTTGCTGGCATGAACGTCGCACGTTTCAACTTCTCGCATGGTAGCCATGAGTATCACCGCACTATGATTGGTCGCGTTCGTTCTATCTCTGATGAACTTGGTATTCCTATTGCTATCATGCTTGATACAAAAGGTCCTGAGGTTCGCACCGGTCTTCTCGAGGATGGCAAAAAGGTCACTCTTACCACCGGTGAGTCCGTCATTGTTACCACTGATGATGACGTCATCGGCAACGCTCAGCGTTTCTCGCTTGACTACAAGAATCTTCCAAAAGAGGTTCAGAAGGGCTCTATCATCCTTATTGATGATGGCCTCATTGGCCTTGAGGTTGATCACGTTGAAGGCACTGATATGCACTGCAAGATTATCAACGGCGGTGAGCTTGGAGAGAAGAAGGGTGTAAACGTTCCTAACGTTAATATCGGTCTTCCTTCCGTTACTGAGCAAGACCGTGCAGACATCATGTTTGGCTGCGAACTTGGTATTGACGCAATTGCTGCTTCCTTCATCCGCGATGGCGCTGCAGTTGAAGAGATTCGTAACATCTGCCGTGAAATGGGCACTCCTAACGTACAGATCTTCCCTAAGATTGAGTCTGCTCTTGGCGTAAAGAACTTTGACGAGATTCTTGCAGCTTCTAACGGCATCATGGTTGCCCGCGGTGACCTTGGTGTTGAGGTTCCTGCAGCTGAGGTTCCTCACATCCAGAAGACCATCATCAAGAAGTGCAACGATGCTTACAAGCCTGTCATCACCGCAACTCAGATGCTTGACTCCATGATTCGCAATCCTCGTCCAACCCGTGCAGAGGTTACAGACGTTGCTAACGCAATTTATGATGGTACTGACTGCGTCATGCTTTCTGGTGAGTCTGCAGCTGGTAAATATCCTGTTGAAGCAGTTAAGACTATGGCCTCCATCTGCAAGGAAACCGAGAAATACTTGCCAGTCAAGGATGTCTATCACCAGCGTGAGGGTCTTAAGAACGTCAATGGTGCTACTGGTTTTGCTGCCGTTGATATGGCAATTCGTGTTGACGCTAAGTGCATTATTTGCCCAACACACTCTGGTCGCACTGCTCGCCTTGTTTCCAACTTCCGTCCAAAGCGTCCTCTGTATGCAATGTCTCCATCTGATGAGGCAGTTCGTCGTACCTGCTTCTATTGGGGCGTCTATGCATTTAAGACCTCTGAGCAGGGCACACTTTCTAACACCATGTACAACGCTTTGAACGTTGCAAAAGAAGTTGGCGTTGTAGAGACTGGCGATATTGTTGTTCTGACCGCTGGCGATCCTCATACCAGCCCACGTCTTGGTGACTACACCACTTCAACTAATGTTGCTATGATTTGCCAGGTTCAGTAAACCGCATTTCAGTTTTAATGCTATATGCACCCAAGTACAAACTTGGGTGCATATTTTTTGCAACTCTTTTATACAAACTTCTTGAACTAACTATGCAATTTTCCAGCCAACGGTTTTCTCGCGCATGTTAACAAAATCAGCGTAAATACCGCCCTCTGCCATGAGAGATTCGTGAGTACCTCTTTGCACAATATGACCTTTATCTAATACAAGTATCTGATCTGCATTGCGAACTGTCTTTAAGCGATGAGCAATCATAATGACAGTCTTTGACTTTGTGAGCTCTGCAATTGCATGCTGCAACTCAAGTTCATTTTCTGGATCAACATTAGCCGTAGCCTCGTCAAGTACAACAATCGGTGCATCTTTTAAGATGGCACGCGCAATAGAAAGACGCTGGCGCTCGCCGCCGGAAAGCATTGAGCCGCCTTCGCCTAAGCGCGTTTCATATCCATTAGGTAATGCCTGGATAAACTCCTCACAACAGGCACGCCTAGCTGCATCAACTACTTGCTCATGAGTTGCACTTGGATTACCAAACTTGATGTTGTTCTCGATAGTGTCATCAAAAAGAAATACTCCCTGAAAGACGGTAGAGAAATTTTGAAGAAGAGCATCAACCTTATAGTCGCGTACATCGTGTCCACCAAGTGCCACTTGTCCTGTATTCACATCCCAAAAACGCTCAATAAGACGGACAAGCGTTGTTTTGCCAGATCCACTTGGTCCTACAATGGCGCAAGAAGTGCCCGCAGGAATAGAAAGGCTTACATCTTCAAGAATTTGCCTATCGTCGTAGCCAAACGACACATGAGAAAGCTCTATGTCACAGGATGCTGCTTCCTCAAGACCTTCTCCTTCCTCCATTGCGGGAGTAGCGAGAATAGCATTTGTTTGCTCCATTGCAATTTCAAGGTTGCGTAAAATAGTTGAGAAACGACCAGCTGATTCTAGGCGACTAAACAACATAAATGACATAACTACTACCGTCAAACAAGAAGCTGTATCAAGTGTTCCCGATAGCCATAATTCAACTGATACCAGGCACATAATAACGCTGGTAGCCTTAGAAACAACCATTTGCAAAACTGAGAAACGAAGTGCCTTAAATTCAAGTTTGAGTGCTTGAACACGACAATCATCAACAGCTTTGGCGTATTTTCCCTCAGCATCATCAATAAGAGAGAATGACCTTACCACATTAATGCCACGGACATACTCAAGTACGGAGCTGATCAAGGTAGTATTGGCGGCCACATAATCATCTGATGTATTACGTACGTAAGCCTGAAGCAGCTCCATTGTTATACAAAAGAAAACAAAAGTAGCTGCAGTTATAAGACCTAATTGCCAACAGAACACAAACAAGAATGCAACAATAATTGCTGTTAAAGCCAAGCCTCCAACAACCATCATATAAAGCAGACCGCCAAGATTTTGCATTACATCAAGCTGATTAGTCATAACAGCTGTTACTTCTCCAAGGCTATTCTCGTTAAAATAACCCATAGGAAGGCGACGTAAGGTATCTCCAATTTCTGCACGCTTTGCACCAGCCATACTGAAATTAGCATCACAGAAATTCTCGCTCTTAAAGTGAGCGCAAACGAACGTCCCCATAATGCTTAAAAGCATTACTCCCAGTGCAGAAAATATCGTCTGGGTTGAGAGCGTGTTAGTAGTAAGAGCGGTAAAAACGATCCAAAGCGCCGTTATTTGTACGCCTTCAAAAAGGCAACCAAGAATGGTGAAGAAAAGACCTTTGTAGAGTTTCTGGCGATAAGAACTTCCAAACTGAAAGTACATTTTTAAAACAGATAGCATTTCTACTCCCCTCCTTAAGCCTCATCAAGTGCGCCGATATGAGCGCGATACATAGTTGCATAGAGCGGGCATGTCTCCATAAGCTGTTCGTGCGTACCTTCAGCTTCAATAGAGCCATCATTAACGACAACAATTTTGTCGGCATTTTGTACGGTTGATAGACGGTGTGCGATAACTACCAGCGTTTTACCAGCTACCAACTTTGCAACTGCAGATTCAACCTCTGCTTCCGATTCTGGATCTGCATAGGCCGTTGCTTCATCAAGCATGATGATAGGCGCATCTTTAAGCATAGCTCGAGCAATTGCCACGCGCTGACGCTCTCCACCAGAAAGATGCCCACCTGAGCCTCCTACAACAGTTTGATAGCCATGAGGAAGCGATTGAATAAAGTTATGACAACCAGAAGCTTTTGCACAAGCAATTACCTCATCATCGGTGGCGTCTTTTTTACCCATTCTGATGTTTTCCATAATGGTCTCATCAAAAAGATAACTATCTTGATCAACGTAAGCTACAAGATCTGCAAGTTGAGATGGAGTACAAGAGCGAATATCTTGTCCACCAATAGAAACAGAACCTTCATTTGGATCCCAGAAACCAGCAATAAGACGTGCAACAGTTGATTTACCAGATCCACTTGGACCAACAAGCGCCGTAACTTGTCCTGGGCTAATATCTAAGGTAATCCCATGAATTACCTCATTGCTTCCATACGAGAAACGAACATCGCTCAGCTTAATTTCGGTTCCCGTAAGCGTGCAAGGAACCTCAGCTCTAACCTGATCTGGGTAATTCAAAACCTCAGAAATTTCCTTAACAACAGAGCTAACCTGTGCAAGAGAATCCATAAAGCTCATTGCTTCAAAGAGCGGCTGAAAAATGCCTAAAGAAAGCACTGCACACATGACAAAGGTAGAAGGAGAAAGAGTTCCCTGAAGTACAAATAAGCATCCTAAGGGCAATACCGTTACTAATGTTGCTGGGGCAATTGATAGCATGGCATCTTGCCAAATTTGACAGTGACTCATCCAATCAATAAAAGCATGAGCAGAGGCGTAAACCGCTTTAGAGAACTTCTCGTAAGAACTTGCCGACTGTCCAAAAGCTTTAATTACCTCAATTCCTAACACATACTCAACTGAGGCATTATTCATCTCCCTACCAGTAACAATAGTATTCTTATACCAGTACTCATAGTCTTTCATCATGCCTGATAAACACGCAAGTCCTACGACAATGGTGAGTAATGCAGCAAGAGCAAGACGCCAATCCAAAATAATCAAATAAACAAAAACTGCAAATGCAGCAGTAAGGTTTGAAGTAAGCTCAGGAACTGCATGAGCAAGCGTAGTTTCGATGCTATCGATTTTCTCGACTAAAAGGCGTTTTAGAGAACCAGAAGGAGTAGAAAGAACATATCCCATTGGGATGCTCGTCAGCTTCTTTGCTACTCGAGTGCGCATGTTTGCAATTGTTGCAAACGTTGCCTTATGAGAAACGATAGTTGAAAGATGATGGAAAATTATTTTAACTAAATAGCTGAAGCCCGCTATAAGTCCCCAATGAAGGTAAAACGGCCATTCTTGAATTCCATTAAAGATGCCAACTACCATGTTGCCTGCAGCAACATAGGGAACCATACCACCAAAAACACCAATAATGGCAAGAATGACAGACAGCGCATACATACCTTTTCTATCTGACCACTCAAGCAGCACAGCAACAGGATTTATTTCGGATTGTTGAGAATCCTGTTTTGTATTTTGGTTGGACTCAGTAGCTTGAACATTTTGGTTTTGACGCTTTGTCATACCCATCTTATACCGCCCCCTGCTACAAACTTACAATGTACTATTTGCTGTTCAGGCTGACTTTGACAGCGGATGTAAAGCTTCAACTGTCATAAGTTAGACATATATAACTATTCACTAGTTTCAATCTGATAAATTGCTAAAACAAGCTAGTTTTATAAGTATTCGGTAAATGGTAAACACGTTATGTATAATTGAATGCCTGTAGACAATCTCACTAAAATCCTTATGAAAGCTTAATGTAGCCTCAATAATTGGTTAATCTTTATAAGAGACCATGTATCACGAAGACGAGAGGCGTCTTTAACATCTCGAAAGGAAACTGATCATGGAAAAGCTTGAAAAGGTTGAGGTAATTCGCGAGAAGTGCGGCATAAGCTACGAGGATGCAAAGGCAGCACTTGACGCTTGTGATGATAATGTTCTTGATGCAATTATTTGGCTCGAGAGACAGGGTAAGTCCACCAAGCAGTCTGCAAACTATACTACCGAGTCTGCTGCACAGTCAGAAGTTTCACCAGAGATGCAAGCAGCTCAGACTGCCTATCAAGAGTCAAGTAAGAAGTCTGATTTCTCAGAGAACATGTCTTCTTTTTGGGAAAAGTGCAAGGAGTTATTCCATAAAAGTGTAGAGACGAAATTTATTGTTACTCGTCACAATGAAGAATTCATGGCTATGCCAGTAATTATCCCAATTGTCGGTCTATTCCTCTGGGGCGCTACGATTTGGCTTCTTATTATTGGCCTTTTCTTTGATATGCGTTACCGCATCCAAGGAGCCTATCCTGTTGTTGTTGATGTAAATAAAGCAATGGATGAAGCTGCAGATGCAGCAGGTTCCATCAAAAAAGACGTCACTAATAAAAAATAGTTATACAATCAGCTCTATAACCTAAACTAGAAAACCTCGATATTTAGGTGTAAAAATGATTAAGGTTCTTATCGTTGAAGACGAAGAAAAAATTGCACGCTTTATAGAACTCGAACTTAAACATGAGGGCTATGAAGTAGACAAAGCTCTTGACGGAAGAACCGGAGCTGAGAAAGCGCTCACAAATGACTACGACCTTATCTTACTTGATATACTTCTTCCCCAACTTAATGGTCTAGAAGTTCTTAGAAGAATTCGTCGCGAGAAAAACACGCCAACTATCATGCTTACTGCTCGCGATTCAGTTATGGATAAAGTTGCTGGTTTAGACGCAGGCGCAGATGACTATCTCACCAAGCCTTTTGCAATTGAAGAACTTCTCGCCCGCATTCGAGTGGCACTCAAGCATCACGATGTGAACAACTCAAGCTCACAGGTACCCTCTAACGTTCCAACAAAAAATATTTTTACAATTAAGGGCGTCTTGCTTGATGTTGATCGTAGAGAAGTCTGCGTCAATAACAATTCGATTGAATTGACAACTAAGGAATTTGAAGTGCTTCGCATGCTTATGGAACACGCTGGTGTTGTCTTGAGTCGAGAGCGCATTGCATCAGAAGCTCTCGGGTATGAGTTTGCGGGAGAAACTAATAATGTAGATGTCCACATTGCTCATCTACGTGCAAAAATTGACGATCGATACAACATCAAGCTAATTACTACCGTACGTGGAGTTGGATATGTCATCAGAGAAATCTAATAAAGCAACTCCACAAGAGTATAAAAAACCTTTCTTTACTCACTCTGATTCCTCAACTGCAGGTGTTATTACCTGGGGATTTTGGTGGCGTAAGCTGATAAATTATATTGGTTTCAATTTCTTTCTGTTGGTGAATATTACGCTCGTTTTTATTTATATGTATAACCAACGCCTGCCACAGGGCACTTTTTACCTGGGATTTTTTCCTATCGAATCTAATTCTATTTCTCTTACTGGTTTCTCTTTCTTACACGGACTCTCAAGCCTTAAATACATTGTTCACGGAATTACCTTTGGTGCAAAAATATTTGATTTAGGTGAAGACTTAGCTCGTTTCTGGCCGGTATTTCTTGCTATTTTTATCTGGGAATTTATTGACTTGCTGCATTTTTTTAGCGATATGCGCCGTGTCAGAAGAGCTCTTCAACCCCTCAATACACTTGCTCTTAAAACAGAACAATTGATTAATAGTGATGTACTGGCAACTAACACTACAGCCACTAATGACATCCTAGTTAAGAAGGATAAAATGAGGAGTCTTGAACAGGCTATTGAAGAAGCCAATGTCAACTCTCCAAAGATTCAAACAGGCGACCAAGACCTTGCAAGTATTGAAATTGCTTTGAATAAGCTACTTCGCCGTATGCAAGAAGCAAAGTTGCAACAAATGCGCTTTGTCAACGATGCTAGTCACGAACTCCGCACACCTATAGCTGTTATTCGAGGTTATACCGACATGCTAGATCGCTGGGGTAAAACAGATGAAGCGGTACTTGACGAATCCATTACTGCACTCAAATCTGAAAGTCAGCACATGCATGACCTTGTTGAACAGCTCCTCTTCTTAGCACGTGGAGACGCAGGAAGAAATACCCTCACCAAGACCCAGCTCAATCTTGCGCAGATAGCTTCTGAGGTCTGGGAAGAATCGGAGATGATTGACCCTGACCACCGCTATGCTCTGAAGTTTGATCAAAGTGCGCTGTCAGATGACCACTACCAAGTACTTGCCGATACTGCCATGATTAAGCAATCTATCCGTATTATCGTGCAAAATGCTGCAAGATATTCTGCTGCCCAAACTACCATTTCTTTTAACGTCACATATGACGAGAAAACCGTTCAGGTTTCAATTGAGGACGAGGGTATGGGTATATCGGAGGCTGCTGCTGCTCATATTTTTGAAAGGTTCTGGAGAGCTGATAACGCCCGCATTGAGAGCAACGAAGGCTCTGGACTTGGCTTATCCATAGCAAAATGGATTGTCGACAACCATGATGGTTCTATTAAAGTGGTTTCACGCGAGGGCGTAGGCACGCGCTTTACTATCGTTCTACCACACAAAGTTTCATAGCAAACTTAGTAAAATATCCACATATAAAAATCCTTCTTGCCTAATAAGAAGGATTTTTGTTGTGACTTGATTATGAAAGAATGCTCTACGTTAAGCGTTACGTCTGTTCTGATGCAGTTCTACATACCTCTGTAACCTTTGAATAACATCTGGCGTAATCATATCCTTTTTAACCTGCCAAGACCAATTGCCTTCAGTTTTACCAGGAATGTTCATACGAGCATTGTCAGAAAGGCACAAAACATCCTGAAGTGGCAGGATAACTACTGCATTAGAGGTATCAACTACCTGCTCCATAAGATGATTAAAAATCTGTTGCGATTCATCAGTTGCCTGGCCGCCTGTAAAGCGATCTTCTACAAAACCCATGAGCGTTTGGGTGTCATGTGTACCACTGTACACAATAGACTCCTGAGCTGGTGCAAAGGAATATCTGCAGTCTCCGTCAGCAAACTGGATGACGCTCATGCCAGGAAATCCCGTCTGAGAGAGCAGTGCTCTAACAGCAGGGGTAACTGCTCCCAAATCCTCGGCAATAAAAGGAAGTGGACCAAGCTGTTTATAAGCAACATCAAACAACTCATAACCAGGGCCAAACTTAAATGAACCCCTAGTTGCAGTTTTTCCTTGCTCAATAGCATAGTAAGACGTAAAGCCAATAAAGTGATCAAGCCTTGTATAGTCATATAGATAGAAAGACCTGCGGAATCGCTCAATCCACCAACAATATTCCTCGTCTTTATGAGCTTGCCAGTTATATGTTGGATTACCCCACAGCTGACCATCTTGCGAAAAAGCATCAGCTGGAGCGCCAGCTTGAAGCTCTGTATGGCCCGTAGCATCTAGAGCAAAAAGCTCTGAATGTGCCCAAACATCAGCGGAATCTTCCGAAACAAACATGGGCATGTCACCAATAATCTGAATACCCTTAGCATGCGCTTCCGCTAAAGTCTGACTCCAAATGACATCAAAAGCAAATTGATACTTCCGATGAAGCTCAATTGCATGGACAAGCTCAGGACGTGTGAGCAACTCTTGTGACCAGCTGCGATACTTTTCAGGCCACTCCTGCCACATTCCCTCACCAAGAAGATCTTTAATGGCGCGAAAAGCCGCATACGAATCAAGCCAATACGAGTTTCTCGCGAGAAATGCCTGGTACCCAGCAGCGCGCTCACCCTGAGAGTCGTCACACTCAAGAATGACTTTCTCCATTGCGGCTGGGTCGAGCAAATTAATGTTTCCTGCAAAAGCAGAAATTCCCGCATAAGGAGAACTGTATTCATCGGTTGGACTGACAGGCAAAATCTGCCAGTACTTTTGGCCAGATTTGGCGAGAAAATCAATGAACTCGAAGGTTTCACGACCAATAACACCAAGTCTCTGTCCCGGTTTAGTCACATCTCCGTCATTGACGGGCAAAGAAGTAATATGAGCAAGCACGCCCATACCAGGCTCAAGAGACTTTTGTAACCTGTGAGTCGGCTGCACGTTTAAAACAGTACATCCAAGCTGCCACAAAAAAACCTCTGCCTTGTTGTTCTTAACTGGTACTGTCTGACCACTAATAACATCAATAACCTGCATATTTTGAGGCACAGAAACATATACTGTTTTAGCATCTGAACGGCTCTTATTTACCAGAACACAAATGCCAGGCGTAAACTCACCCTGCTGCTGTGGACAATCATCTTTCTGAAGAAGCCTACGCCAGAAAGCCAAAACATCATTAGATCCATCTTCTGGAACAAACGGTTCAAACGAGCCGTTTACCAGTAGTGGCAGCGTTTTTCTAAGCGCAATAGCATTGCGATAAATGTGAAAGTAATCTAAATCTGCACGAGGACTGGTTCCAGGCCATGGCATTGTTGCGCGATTTGTTGGATCAACAAATCCCTCAACACCCATCTCATCGCCGTAATAAATAGAAGGAACACCAGGAAGTGTCATCTGAAGCACCGCCGTCTGCCACATACGAGCCTTAGAAAGACCTCGCTGATCAGCAGAAAGTCTATACGTCACCTGCTCATGAGCAGAAAGAGAATCAGGCGTGGGAGCACCCGCAACTACATTAATTAAACGTTCCTTGTCATGCGTTCCAAACACATTTAGACAAGAATAGAACGCCTCATGAGGATAGTTTTCCCAAAGTTCCTCAAGAGCTGAAACAGTTGCCTCAGCACCAACTTCATTCATCAAAAATGAGAGAATAGCCTTTCTCAGAGGATAATTCATAGGGCCGTCAAGCTCGGAACCCTCAAGATAATGCCTAAGTTTTCCATAGGCACGCTTATTACTTGCGTCCTCCCAGACTTCTCCGATAATAACCGCATCACTGCGCTCTGCAAGTGCAGCTGCACGAATCTTTTGAATAAACGAATCAGAAATCTCATCTGCAACGTCTAAGCGCCAACCGCGAGCGCCACGACGTAGCCATGTTCTAATAACGCCATTCTCACCACAAATAAACTCCTGGTAAGTAGGGTTATCAGACACAATAGTTGGAAGTGCGTCAACACCCCACCAGCTTTCATACGTTCCATCCTCATGAAACGTAAACCACTCATCATAGACCGAACCTGCCTGTTGAACTGCTCCTGGTTCGGAGTAATTAGAGAATTTATTAAAATATTTTGAGTCAGCACCACAGTGATTAAATACGCCATCCAAGATAATAGAAATACCGTGCTCAGCTGCTTTAACACAGAGGCGCTCAAAGTCTTCTACGGTGCCCAAAACAGGGTCAACTTCCAAATAATCCGCAATATCGTAGCGATGATTACTAGAAGCAGCGTAAATAGGATTCAAATAAAGCGCAGTTATTCCTAGGTCTTCCAAATATGGAAGTTTCTCTTCAATGCCAGCCAAAGATCCGCCGTAGAAATCCCACTCGGTCACGCGACCATTAGCGTCTCTTTGATACTCCGGGACCTTCTCCCAATCTTCAACCAACTGGCGAGAAACCCCATTTCTTGGAATGGCAAGTGCTTGCATGGTACGTTCGCGCCAATTTGCATCTCGTGCAAACCTGTCAGGGAAAATCTGGTAGACAACTCCCCCTTTGTACCAGCTCGGATCTTCAACACCAAAAACACTGGTACGAGGCTCATAACAGGTAATCTGAAATGATGGTGGCTCACCATAGGCAAAGCCACCAACACCTGTGCATCTATTTTCTTGAGCACCATACAACCAAACCGCTCCGTCAGAAGCTTGCAGCTCAAAACGATACCAAATAAGGCCTGTAGCAGCAGGTTTAATAATAACCTCAAAGCACTGCGCATAATCGGGTACACCAGCTGGAAGCGTTTCAGCAAAAACACTCTTTTGCATCACAACGCATTTCTCGCCAGATAGAGATGGGACCTCTAAAGATGATTCAGGACCATATTCTTGCCATAGACGAAGCGTTACTGATTGAACATCATCGTCCCAAGCAAATATTCTGATTGTTACTGAAGTACCTAGTTCTGCTGCGCCTTTTGGATCTCTACAAACAATGTTTGAGGTGTTATGAAAAGCCTGCATTCTTACCAATCTCGACGACGAACATACCTGATAATCTCAGGGTGTAGTAAATGATACACGTCAAGATATTCATTTGCAGCATTATGCCAACTAAAGTCCTCTGCCATCGCCTGTTTTACAAGATTTGTCCACGATTGCTTATCGTTCTTGTATACGTCAGCAGCGTACAAAATAATATCTGCCATTTCGTCTGCGTTTTGATTAACAAAACTAAAGCCGTTTCCTTCGCCCGTAAACTGATTATATGGTTTGACGGAGTCTGCCAGACCACCCGTCTCGCGAACAACAGGAAGTGTGCCGTAACGCATAGAAATCATCTGAGAAAGACCGCAAGGCTCAAACTCTGATGGCATTAAAAACATATCAGCACCTGCGTACATACGGTGAGAAAGCGCAATATCAAACTCAATACGTGCCGCCATGCGATTTCCGTAATGCTCGTCAAAGTAGCGCATGGCGTCTTCTTGTTCAGCGTCGCCAGTTCCTAGAACGGCAATTTCAATACCTGCACGAATAAGACGATCCATAGCATAGCGAATCAGACCAAGACCCTTCTGATTGGTCAAGCGTGTAACCATTACCGCAAGTGGTGCATCTGAGGCCACCTCAAGACCCAGCTCCTTTTGCAGCTGACGCTTACACTCAGACTTGCCTTCCATATGGCGTGCCGAGAAGTTCTGTGGAATATAAGGATCGCTTGCAGGAGACCATGTACCCATGTCAATGCCGTTCAGAATACCACGCAGGACGTTTTGACGGCGACGGAAGATATCGTCTCTTCCCTCTCCAAAGTGTTCTGTCTGTAGCTCGTGGGCATACGTTGGACTAACGGTAAGTAGATAATCAGAGTAGCAAAGCGCGCCCTTCATGAAGTTGATAGAACTTGCATCACACCTCAGCTGATCAACTGCAGCTGGGATATCAGCAAGGCCAAGAACATCGCTCAGCATCTTGTCAGTAAACTGACCTTGAAACATAACATTATGAATGGAGAAAACCGTCTTAACGTTCTGGACCTCAGGGACGCTCTGGTACTGTTCACGCAAAAATACAGGTGCTAGTGCAGTTTGCCAGTCATTACAGTGTAAAACGTCACAGGAGAGCTCTGGAACATGCGCAATAAGCTCACAAAGAGCCTTGGAGAAAAACGCATAACGCTCTCCATCATCAAAGTAACCATAGAGACCATCACGAGCAAAGTACAACTCGTTATCTACAAAGTAAAAATCAACGCCCTCATAAACAAGATGCCAAAGCCCACAATACTCAAAACGCCACGAAAGGGGCACCTGAAGCTCACAGACTTTCTTCATCTTTTCTCGCCATTCAGGCTTGATAGCGCTATAGAGTGGCGAAATAACCGCCACTCTAGCTCCTACTTTTTTAAGTGCTTGTGGCAATGAACCCGAGACATCTCCAAGGCCACCCGTCTTGGAAAAAGGCGCTACCTCAGAAGTTGCATAAACAACACGAAGCTTGCGACGCTTGGAGACTTGGGACATTGTTAAGCCACCCTCTTATTATTTTTACGCTGAATAAGAATTTCTTCACTAGTACCACGAAGCTCAGTACCTGCAGGAATGATGTTAGAGCGGTCTACAATAGCGTGCTCAACTACTGAGCCCTCTTTAACAATGCATCCTTCCATTACAACAGAATCGCGCACCACAGCACCACGCTCAATAATGACATTGCGACTAAGGATGGATCCAGTGACAGAACCACGAATACGACAACCTGCAGAAATAGTGGAGTTACTAACCTTGGAACCAACCTCAAACTTTGCTGGGGCAGTATCGTGTGCTTTTGTCTTAATGGAACGTTCCGAAGTAAAGAGCTCATTTGAAGGCATGGGATTCAGCAGTTCCATGTTGGCAAGATAGTAAGAGTTCTTAGAGAAAATAGATGCTACATGACCTTCAAAGTGGAAGGTGCGAACCTTGACACGGTTGTAGTCAGCATGAAGTGCCTCAAAGAGGTCAAGATAATCAGTAGCGCTATACCAATCAAGCATGTCAATAAGCAGGTCGTGCTTGATAATAAAGCAGTCGAGAGAAGCTTCATCTCCTCGCTGAACACCATTATGTGTCTTAACTACACGCTCCCCATCAAGCTCAACACCAACAACGTCTCTATCGTTATAACGAGCGGTATAAGTCATCATTGTGATGTCTGCACCAGACTCCAAGTGCTGATCAAATAGCTCTGTAAGATCAGCGTTGAAGACAAAGTTTGAGGTAGACAAAAGAACATATTCTGCGTCAGCGCGCTCAAGATATGGCCTATTGGAAATCAAATCTCTGAGCAGGAAACGAGCTCCTGTATGAGAAGTACCAAAAGCAGATCCAGGCAGAATAAACAGACCGCCATTCTTGCGATCCAGGTTCCAGTCTTTACCGGAACCAAGGTGATCAATGAGCGAGCGGTAATTAAATGGCATGATTACGCCAACGGTACTAATGCCCGAATTAACCATGTTTGAAAGAGAAAAATCTACCAGACGATATCTTCCCAAAAAAGGCATAGATGCGATTGGGCGTACATCACAAGCGATTTCCATATTAGTAGAAGCATAATTACAAGTAATAAGTCCAATTACCTTTTTCATTAGTGCTCACCTCTTTCAACCACTACATCATTTCCAACAACAGCAATCTCTTTGTTTAAATCAGAACTACCAACGTGAACGTTCTTCTCGACCACGGCGTTCTCGCCAATAATTGCGCGAATCACAACAGCACCAGGCTTAACCTCTGCGCCAGGAAGAAGCACAGAGTCAATAACACGTGCTCCCTCACCAATAACGGCATCTGTAGACAAAATTGAATGGCGAGAATAGCCAAAGACTTGGCAGCCGTTGCCTACTAGACAATCGTCTACCTCACCAAAAGGGCCAATATACGCTGGTGGACGGGTAGAAGCATTAGACAAAATGGGGAACTTGTCCGAAAAAATATCAAACTTAGGCTCAGAGCCAAGCAGATCCATGCTGGTCTCATGATAACTTGCAATAGTACCCACATCACGCCAGAAGCCCTCAAAGCGATAGGTAAACAGGCGCTTACCATCGTCAAGCAGCGTTGGAATAATATCTTTACCAAAATCATGAGAAGACTCAGGATTCTTTGCATCTTCACGGAGTGTTTCAAGAAGCAAATCAGTGGTGAAGATATAGATTCCCATAGAAGCTAGATTGGACTCAGGCTCTGCGGGTTTCTCGGCAAACTTAGTGATTCTACCCTCATCATCAACAGACATAATGCCAAAGCGGGAAGCTTCCTCCCATGGAACAGGCATAACAGCAATAGTAAGGTCGGCATTATTATCTTTATGACAAGCAAGCATCTCACCGTAATCCATACGGTAGAGCTGATCTCCAGAGAGGATAATTACGTAATCGGGTTTGTTCTGCTCGATGTAACCAATATTCTGAGTGACAGCATCTGCAGTGCCCGCATACCATGCACCACCAGACTGAGTGGCAAATGGAGGAAGAATAGAAATTCCACCGCCAAGCTCATCAAGGTCCCAAGCACTACCTGACCCCACATAAGAGTGCAACAAATACGGACGATACTGTGTCAAAACACCCACCGTAGAAATTCCTGAATTTGCGCAGTTGGATAATGCAAAGTCAATGATGCGAAACTTGCCACCAAACGAGACAGCAGGCTTAGCTACTTTTGAGGTTAGAGCGCCTAGACGGCTTCCCTGTCCCCCTGCAAGCAGCATTGCAAGACATTCTTTTTTGCTCATATCCAAATCTCCTCTCTCCCCAACAGAGGTCTATATTCTCAACGCCCTACGACGATTGAACTTAAACGCAGATCTTTACACGTGCCAAATATCTTCCATGTACTCCCTAATAGTTCTATCAGCAGAGAAGAAACCAGAGTTTGCAGTATTATGAAGCGCACGAGCATTCCAGCTACGACGATCTGCATAGGACTGAGTAAGCTCTTCCCATGCCTTCACATATGCATCAAAGTCAATAAGTACCAGGTCAGGATCATTATTGATCAGCAGGTAATCGTGAATTGATTCAAAATTACCAGACAGTCGAGCCAAAGAACCATCGGTCAGCATGTTTACAATGCGAGCCAAAGTTGGATTCTGATTAAGCAGGTTCTGAGCAAAATAGGTACCGGAAGCATATACCTGCTGGACCTCATCTGCACGAAGGCCAAAGATCTTGATATTCTCTGGTCCTGCAAGCTCGGATATCTCGATATTAGACCCATCGTACGTTCCAAGAGTCAGAGCTGCATTCATCATAAGTTTCATGTTTGAGGTGCCAGAGGCCTCTGCACCGGCAACAGAAATCTGCTCTGAAATATCAGACGCAGCATAGATAAGCTGCGCATTTGAAACAGCAAAGTTTGGAATAAAGACAACCTTGAGACGTCCCTCAATACGCTCATCGTTGTTGACAACATCTGCAACGGAGTGAATAAGTCTAATAACTTCCTTTGCAAAGGTGTAGCTTTGAGCAGCTTTACCCGAGAAAATAAAAGTTGTTGGAGCTGGCTTATAGCTTTGATCATCCAGCATACGGTTATAGAGATACAAAATCTTGAAAATGTTAAGTAACTGGCGCTTATACGCATGGAAACGCTTTACCTGTGTATCAAAAATGGTATTGGTATCCATCTCAATACCAGTCGTCTTCTTGACGTATGCAGCAAGGCGTTCTTTTTCTTCTCTCTTTGCAGCATCCATCTTATCCAAGAACTCAACATCATTCTCAAATGCAGAAAGCTTGTTAAGTTCATTAGCATCATCAAGCCAACCAGTGCCAATAGCTTCAGTAATAAGCTTTGCGTAAGCGGTATTCGCCTGTGCCAAGAAACGACGGTGACAGATACCATTGGTCTTGTTATTAAAAATTTCTGGGCGAAGCTTATAAAAATCCTTCAGTACACTCTGCTTTAGAATGTTTGTATGCAGGTCAGAGACACCATTAACCGAGTGACTAAACAAAATAGAAAGGTTAGCCATACGAACAGTGTTGTCCCACAGTACTGCAGTTGAGGCGAGAAGATCGGTGTTGCCGTTAGAGTCAGAAACCAGCTGCTCCTTATAGCGACGATCAACCTCATCAATAAACATGTACAGACGAGGAAGTAACTCACGGAAGGTGTTAATAGGCCACTTCTCAAGAGCCTCAGGCATAACGGTGTGGTTAGTATAAGAAATAGCGTTTCTCGCAATATCAAATGCTTCGTTAAAGTCAACGCCATGCTCATCAACAAGAAGACGCATGAGCTCCGGTCCGCACATTGCTGGGTGCGTATCGTTAGTGTGGATGCAGACGTGATCAGCAAAGTGATCCCAATCCTCACCATATTTATCTTTGTAGGCACGAAGAATGGACTGAAGACCAGCAGAAACAAATAAATACTCCTGCTTTAGACGGAGGATACGTCCGTGCTCACCAGAGTCATTTGGATACAGAATAGTTGAGATTGCCTCCACGTCAGAGCGGAACTTATTAGCACGCGCATAATCACCAGCGTTAAAGGCATCAAGGTCAAAGTCTTCTTCTGCTGGTTCTGCAGACCAGAGACGCAACTTATTTACGGTCTTTGCACCATAGCCAACAATAGGAACATCGTATGGAACAGCCTTTACTACCTGGCCGCCCTCTTGTGAGAACCAAAAATCGCCATTCCCGTCCTCATGCCTTACAACCGTGCCACCAAAACGCACAAGTACGCTGGAATCGTCTTTTCTAACTTCCCATGGATATCCGTTTGCCAGCCAGTTATCAGTACGCTCTACTTGGCGTCCATCCTTAATCTCCTGACGGAAGAGACCGTAACGGTATCTCATACCATTACCAAAGCCAGCCATTCCCTCATGTGCCATAGAATCAAGGAAACATGCAGCAAGTCGTCCCAAGCCTCCATTGCCAAGGCCAGGATCTACTTCTTGGGCAGCAAGCTTCTGAAGAGATGTTCCCATCTCTTCAAGACCCGCCGCAACAACATCAGTGATGCCAAGATTAAGCAGGTAATTCTCAAGCAGAGGTCCAAGAAGAAACTCAAGGGAGAAGTAATACACCTGCTTGTTAGCATGAATATAAGAGGTTGACTGAATTTCTCGCGCCTTTTCTGCAATGAGATGTGCAAGAACGTTATAGCGTTCCTGATCAGTGCATTCTCCATAATATTTGCCAAGAATCTGAATGAACTTATCTCGATACTGATCTTCAAAATCTTGTTTATCGGTAAAAATGTTTTGTCCGTTATTTACGGCCATGCTTCCCCCTCTTTGGAAGTTCTTTCTCAAACGCTAAAACAATGCCACCAAGCGGAGGAACAGACAGTTCTACCGAATAATCTCTTCCATTCCATGCCACTGGTTTGGTGGAAAGTTTCTTACTATTCACGACACCCGAACCGCCAAACTCTTTTGCGTCGGAATTAAATACTTCTTTCCACACACCTTCAGAAGGCATACCTAAACGGAAGTTCTGATGGGTTGCAACGTCAAAATTGATGAGAATAACCAGGTCCTCGGAGGGCTTTCTTCCATGACGAACAAACGAAATGATTGATTGTTCATTATTATCTGCGTCAATCCAATCAAATCCACGGTTATCATAGGCGTACTGCCAAAGTCCTGGATGATTCTTATAGAAATGATTAAGAGCCTTAATATATGCCTGCTGGTGAGCATGAGTTGGATACTCCTCAGTCAAGTAATACTCAATGCCCTCGTAATAACGCCACTCAATAAACTGTGCAATCTCGTTGCCCATAAAGTTGAGCTTAGCACCTGGATGGGTCATCTGATGGAGCGCTAGAGCCCTCATACCAGCAAACTGTCTCCACCAATCTCCTGGCATACGCTGAATAAGGCTGCACTTACCATGAACAACTTCATCATGGCTCAGTGGCAGCACAAAGTTCTCATTGAACTGATACATGCTGGAGAAGGTTAAAAGTCGATGATTACCTGGTCTATAAGGAAAATCAGTCTGACAATAGTGCAACGTATCGTTCATCCAACCCATGTCCCACTTAAGGTTGAAACCAAGTCCCCCAACCTCTGGAGGATAGGTAACCAGCGGCCATGCCGTGGACTCTTCTGCAATCATCAAAATATCGAGATGCTGCTTTTGAGCGGTCTCATTGCAGAGACGCAAGAAAGCGCTTGCATCCAAATCTTCCTCAGTACCCTTATAATTAAAACGCTTCTGAGAAGGATCATCGATGCCAAAATTCAAATACAACATGCTGCTGACACCGTCAACACGAATGCCATCAACGTGATAATCCTCCAACCACATAAGCAGATTAGAAACAAGGAAGCTCCTTACCTCACCACGAGTAAGGTCAAACTTAAGAGTTCCCCAGTTAGGATGCTCTTTTTCTTCAAAGAGTTTGGTGCCATCAAACTTTGCAAGACCATGAGCATCTTTGCAGAAACCTCCTGGAACCCAGTCTAAAATGACGCCGATACCAGCCTGATGGCAGGAGTCAATAAAGTGCTTGAACTGAGCAGGATTACCATACCTTGAAGTGGGAGCAAAATAGCCAGTTACCTGATAGCCCCAGGATCCATCAAAGGGGTGCTCCATAACGGGGAGAAGCTCAATATGGGTGTAGCCCATCTCTTTAACGTAAGCTACCAACTCTTTTGACAGGTCATCATAGGTGTAGAACGCGTCTACGTTTGTATCAAAATAATCTTTAGGTTCTTCAATCTTTTCAGTAGTCTCTGCATTAGCAGAATCTTCTTGAGCAGATAAGTCAGTATGCTGCTTCCAACTACCAAGGTGAACTTCAAAAATGTTGAGAGGACTATGTAAGAACTTAAGCGTCGCACGTTTCTTCATCCATACATCGTCTTCCCAAACGTACATATCTGGGTCAAACGTAATAGATGCCGTATGTGGTCTAACCTCTGCATAGGTAGCATACGGGTCAGCCTTAAAAATCTTCTCGCCAGATGTGGATACAATCAGAAATTTATACAATACTTCTGAGGTTATTCCTGGAACAAAACCTTCCCAGATTCCACCGTGTTTTGAGCGAGATAGAACGTTGACGGTATCATCCCAATTATTAAAGTCTCCAACAACAGAAACAGAAACTGCATTGGGTGCCCAAACAGCAAAATGATAGCCTTCAATTCCATCTTCTTGGACCGCAGGGTGCGCACCTAGTTTTTTATGGCTCTGAAACCATTTTCCTTGCGCAAACAAGTATGCATCCTGGTCACTCACTGCTAACGATGCATTTAACTCTGCCATACTCACCCCCGCGCTTACCAATAAAATCTGCGTATTATATAGATTTGTTATCCATAAATACTCATATTTGATAGTTACTAAGATAAACCATTACAAGTTAAAACACGGTGACAAACACGTAATATAACTTTCACCGATAAAAAACGACCGTATGCGTTATTTTTGTTTGTGGATAATTTTGTTAATAATAGTGAATAAAAATTACAACTAAAAGAAACGGCAGCTTATCCAAATAAACTGCCGTTTGATACATAAACTTTTTATATAACTGCGAAGGTGTCTTCCGTAAAGTGATCTCCGTAAGCTTCTTTCAGCTACATCTTTCGTGGCACTGCTGTCTCAGCTGAAGGAGCATGAGTAACAATTGCGTCAAGAGCTTCTGCCTGAGCGATCTTATTATCAGCAGCAACTGCTTGCCCGTATGCATTAGTATCAAGAATTGCCTGGCGGAAGCGGTCAGCGGTGAAGCCATAAGGAGCACGACCCCACTCGTTAGTCTTCTGAGCTCGCTCAACAATAATATTCAAATCAGCATCAACAGACTCTGGAGTAATGTCTAGATCGGCCAAGGTAATTGGAAGACCAAGCTTTCTATTAAGTGCCACCTGCTTCTCAAGTGCTTTAAGGTTGCCGTCAAAGGCATACAAAACACAAGTTCCAAAGGAGACAACCTCACCATGGAGGTGTTTCTCGCTACGCTCGCCCAAAGCAGTAAAGGCATTGTAAAAAGCATGAGCTGTAGAAGAATTGAAATAATAAGCGCCGTGCTCAGCACCAATGTTGGTAGTCATATTAGACACAACACCAGCGGTAATAATAATGTTAAGAACGACGTTTTCAAATGCTTCAGAAACAATACCGGCACGCTTATCTGCCAGCGCCTGCTCGGCATTATCAAACAGAGGTTCAATACAAGCACCTGCAGCAAGAGCACGTCCCATAAGAGGACTATGGAGAAGCTCAACTTCCCTAGAAGAGAGCTCAACCTCAGGACCCTTAGAAAAGGCATCACCAATTCCTGCCCAGAAGTACTCATCAGGACTCTCTGCAATAATCTGCGTATCAATAAAAGTATGAACAGGGAGCTCAGCAGGAATGAAATAAGTATCTGTAGAGCCGTCCTCTTTATAGAAAACAGCAATTCTTGTTACAGGAGCACAATTAGAAGCAAGCGTTGGGAAAGTAAAGTAAGGCTTGTCCAAAAGAGTTGCAATCTCTTTACCCTCGTCGATTGCGCGACCACCACCAACAAGGAACAACATATCAGCAGCAATAACTTCGGGCATTGCAGCAATTTTCTTGGCGTTTGCATGTGTAGAGTTGGTACCATAAGAAATCCAAGAAGAGATAGAAACCTCAGAACCAGCAAGTGCGGCCTCGAGCTTTGGACGTGCCTTCTCCATTGCAGTTGGTCCACCAATAACTACTGCATTTTTGCCAAATCGCTTAACAATACGCAATACTGACTGATAAGCATCAACACCAATAGTGTATGAAGGCAGATACTCCGTAAATGTTCCGCGAGATTCCATCTTTTCCATAGCATCCTCCAAAAACTATCTCAGAAAAGCGAGAATATAACTTTAACTGAACTAGTTATGTTTTTGCAGCATAAATCCTTGAACTAATGTGTCCTCTGCCTCTTTATATGCTGACGAGAAAAACTCTGTATCAAGCATTTGGTAGTGAGGTGAGCTTACGCTATTCTGGTGATTCTCCTCTGCAATGTGCTCTAAAACACTAAGCGTGCCTTCAACATCTGAATGTGTAAACCCATACTGTGGGTGAGCTGCGGCAACAGCAAAGAGCCCATCAGATGCTTCTGGCAGACGATTCATTTCAAGTGACCTACCGTAAACATCAAAATCTGCTTGTTTACGGATACGCGCATCTTCTCCTGTTGGAATATGATGAGCGCGCAAAAATGCTCTTGTATGCGCGTTATACACATGATCACAAACTAAGTGACACCAAATGCCTACAATAAACTCTCTTAGTTGACGTTGATCTACTAAGCTGCGTTGCTCAACTGAACAATAGGTCACATTTGGTTGAATGAAGTCATGCTGTAATAGATATTCAGCTGGGCTAAAGCCTCCCATAAAATTGCGCTGATATCGCCTATAACTTGGAATAGGTAAACTTCCTGGATACGATTGATGACTTCGCCCATATCTCACCTTATGAGAATAATCAGGAACCATAAAGCCAACATGCACGTCAGGGGCAACATTTCCAAGCAGAAATGCATCAGGATATTGAATATCTACATCCAAGCAACCGGCTCCTTTCTCAAGGAGCCGGTTAGCATGAGCAATATGTACGTTCCAACTTGGCACTAAATTACCTGCTTATCCGCGAATTTCTCCACCGGTAGAACGAAGAACCTTCTCCACAAGCTTTACGTGAGTCTTCTCGACCTCTTCTGAAGTAAGCGTTCTGTCATCTGCTCGATACGTAAGCGAGAAGGCCATGGACTTCTTGCCTTTCCCAACACGTAGGGCATCACGGTACACGTCAAAGAGTCTGATATCGCAAAGAAGCTTGCCACCGGCAGACTTCAAACGCTGAACCAGCTGCTCTGCAGTGACACTCTCGTCAACAACAATTGCCAGGTCAATGGAGATACCTGGGTAAGTTGGTGGCTCAACAATAGGAAGATCCTTCTGAGAAAGACGCAAAAGCGATGCGACAGAAATCTCAAAGGCAATTACTGGAACCTCAATATCAAAGTTCTGCAATGACAAAGGATGAATGTTTCCAACCCAACCAATGGTCTCGCTACCTGCAAGAATCTCAGCAGCACGACCAGGCTGTAGCCAACCGTACTGCTCTGGCTCAGCTACACGGAAACGAACCTTAGGGATACGCAAAGCTTCAAGTAGGCCCTCAACAATACCCTTGGCATCAAAGAAATCATAGGCTAGGTACTTGGCGTTCCATGTGTCATCTGCTGGACGGCCAACTAACACACCACAGACATAACGAGGCTCATCTGGCTGACTCTTATCCTTGTGTCCAAAGAGTACACGACCCAGTTCATACATGGCAATGTTAGAGACACCGTGAGCAAGATTGTACGCAATAGAACGTAAAAGTCCTGGAACAATAGATCGACGCATCTCTGACTGATCAGCAACAAGCGGGCTAATGACCTTTACCGGAACACCTCTTCCCTCCTCGCTCATACCAAGCTTAGAGAGATCATCTGGACTTGCAAACAAATACGACTTTGTCTCGTTAAGACCAAGAGAACGCAGCGTGCGGCCAATCTTTCTGATCTGACGCTGCTCTAAAGTCAATCCACCAGCATGATTTCTAGCAGCAGGAAGCGTTGCCTCAATATCACCTTCGCCCCACAGGCGAACAATCTCCTCAATAAGGTCAACTTCACGAGTAAGGTCTGGACGATTTGTTGGAGCAACAACGCTCAAATTGCCATCATCTGCTGGAGTAACCTTGCAGCCAAGGCGTGTAAGGCAAGAAACCATAAACTCTTCTGAAATCTGAGCACCTGCAAGGGCGCAAACACGCTCTGGACGAAGTGTAATAGTTACTGCCTCTTTTACCTTTGGATACACATCAACAATGCCAGGGCAAACCTCAGCGCCACAACACTTTTCAAAGAGGGCCGCTGCAATGTCCGCAACAGATGCACAGCCATTTGGATCAACAAGGCGTTCATAGCGAATAGAAGCCTCGCTCATAAGATCAAGATTTCTACTAGTACGGCTGATGTGACCGTTATCAAAAACCGCAGACTCTAAAAGAACATCAACGGTATTCTCGGTAATTTCAGAATCCATACCACCCATAACACCAGCAAGTGCAATAGGAGTCTTACCGTTATCAGTGATGACCGTCATATCGGAAGTGAGTTCACGGTCTTCTCCGTCAAGCGTCACAATATGCTCACCATCTTCAGCAGCACGAACCACAATGTGATACTTACCGTCTTCCTTGGTAAGTTTTCCCAGGTCAAAAGCATGTAAAGGCTGACCAGTCAGATACATAACATAATTTGTAACGTCAACAACATTATTAATAGAACGTCCACCACAAGCCGTAACGCGGCGAGCAAGCCACTCAGGGCTTGGACCAATCTTGACATTGCGAACCACGCGAGCTGTGTATCTTGAACAGAGCTCAGGATCAGTAATAGTAACATCTACCTGATCAGATGCGTTCTGACCAGACTCAGATGTGACGCTTGGAAGCTCAATGTGAGTATCAATGTCATACATTGCAGAAACCTCAACCGCCATACCTGTCATAGAAAGACAATCAGGGCGGTTGGGAGTAATTTCGCAATCAAGAACAACATCAGACATGCCCAAGTAATCAGTAAGAGGCACGCCAATAGGAGCATCCTCGGGCAAAATCATAATGCCGCTTTGATCATCACCAAGACCCAGCTCGCGAGAAGAACAGTTCATACCGTAAGATTCAATGCCGCGTAACTTAGACTTTTTAATCTTAAAGTCACCAGGAAGCACGGCACCAATCATTGCCGTAACAATATGATCTCCCTGATTAAAGTTCTGAGCACCACAAACAATCTGTAGAGGAACAGGATTTCCGTCCTTATCTACATTGTTTTTGCCCACATCAACTAGGGTAACGTACATGTGATCAGAATCAGGATGTGGCTCTTTGCTCACAACCTGTGCTGTAACAACATGATCAAGGTTTGCGCCGACGCGCTCTACAGCTTCAACCTCAGTGCCTGTGCGAACAAACTCGCGCTCAAGGTCTTTTGGATCCTGAGGAAGATCAACGAGCGTCTTCAGCCATTCATAAGATACACGCATGTGATTGCCTTTCTATTAAGACGCCGATGATTAGAACTGACGCAAGACTCTTTGGTCACCAGAGATGAGCATACGCAGGTCAGGAAGGTCATAACGAAGCGCTGCAACACGCTCAACACCAATACCAAAAGCAAAGCCTGTGTACTTCTCAGAATCAATACCGCAGTACTTAAAGACATTAGGATCAACCATGCCGCAACCAAGAATCTCAAGCCAGCCAGTATTCTTGCAAAAACGACAACCCTCACCATGGCAAACACCACAAGAGACGTCTACCTCACAACTTGGCTCAGTGAACGGGAAGAAGTGAGGACGATAACGGGTGGCACGGTCCTTACCAAAAATCTCACGAGTAAAGTGATCAAGGGTACCCTTCAAGTCACCAAAGGTGATCCCCTCATCAACAACAAGGCCTTCCATCTGCGTAAACTGTGGTAGATGGTTAGCATCTGCAGTATCAGGACGGAATACCGTACCAGGGCAAATCATATAAATTGGAGGCTCTTTTGTCTCCATGGTGTGTACCTGAACGCCGGAGGTCTGTGTACGAAGAAGGACGTCAGACTCACCCAATACGTGTGATTCCTTACCTTCTGGTGCATTGTCTACTACGTAGAACGTATCCTTACCAGAACGACTTGGGTGATCCTCAGGAGCGTTCAGAGCTGTGAAATTGTAATAGGTAGTCTCAACATAAGGACCCGTCTCAATGGTATAGCCCATGCTGATGAAGATGTCTTCCATCTCCTCACGTACCTGCTCAATGAGGTGCTGAGTACCTGGACTCAAACGACGACCTGGAAGGGTAATATCGGTTGCTTCAGCATTGAGCTGAGCCTCAAGGGCTTCTCGCTTTAAAGCAAGTTGACGCTCTCGAATAGCGGTCTCAACATTAGCACGAACAGTGTTTGCAAGCTGACCCATTTGAGGTCGCTGATCTGCGGGAACCTGACCCATCATACGCATAATTGCCGTAAGAGAGCCCTTCTTACCCATTGATGCGACACGCACCTTTTCAAGTTCTTCAAGGTTTGTTGCCTTAGCAATTCCTTCAAGTACTTGCTCGCGAATTGCCGAGAGTTCCTCAGACATTCCCATATAATTACCTTTCAATAGAAAACCGTCCCTGAGCGTATGCCCAAGGACGGAAAATTTCCGCGGTACCACCTCGGTTGACTGCACAGTTTTCTCTCTGAGCAATCCACTTAAAAGCCTAGTCTCGTTAGGCGGACGACTTCCCTACTGAGCAGTGACTGCCGTTCAAGTTGTAGCTCGGGAGTGAACTCTACCAGCGCTGTGCAGGTGTTTCTCAACCACGAACACCCTCTCTGTTCACAACGTGCTCCGGCAAACCTCTCCGTCAACGCACTTTGTTCAGAGTATCACACTACGTGGGTTTTGAGCAGCAGCACAACTCTTTTTACCAGAAAGATAAACAAAAGCGTAACAACCGCGAGAAGAACGATGGTTCCTCCCGGCTTTAGGCCAAGCTCATAGGAGATTACAAGTCCACCAAGCGAGGTCAACATACCTACAGCGCTTGCATAAAAACAGCACTGCTTCCAGCTGCGGGCAATCTGTAATGCGCAGGCAACTGGCACCACCATCATAGAAGACACAATAAGCGAACCAACTGTTCTTGCTGCAACCGCAACAACAAGTGCAACCGCAATAACAAAGCCAAAATTAATAAGGCTTACAGGAACGCCAACACAGCGGGCATGACGCTCATCAAAAGACATTAAGAAGAGTTCTTTTCTAAGGAAAAAGCAAAACGCGACTGCAAGAGCACTGATAATAATAATCATCTGAACTTCTTGCTCGCTCACAGTCAGAATTGAACCAAACATAAAGCTATTAAAGCTTGATGAGTTAGGAACAAATCCCGATAAAACACCTGCCAGACCAATACCTGCTGCCATAACAATTGCAACTGCAAGCTCTGACTGATCTTTAAAGTGACGACGTACTCCCTCAACACAAAGCGCTCCACCTAAACATGCTGCAATAGCTCCAGCAACAGGATTGATGCCAGCAATCATGCCTCCTGCAACACCTGCAAGAGAGGTATGCGAGAGTGCGTCACCAATCATAGAGAGGCGCTTTAAAACAACCGTAACCCCTACCAGTGGAATGATTGCTCCCAGAAGAATTCCCACAAGAATTCCTCGCTGCATAAATACATATTCAAACATCTATGCCCTCCTCTCACTCGAGTCTTGGGCATCTTGAACAACGTCTGACGCAGGACCAAGTGACTCAGTCAGCGTAAAATCATCCAATTTTCCACGGTTATGGTCATGAACATGATGAGAATCAAGATCACAATGAGCACCATGAACGGCACAGTGATTATGTCCGTGACCTCTACCCGCAATCTCTACGGCCTTATGATCTGCAACTTCAATAATTCGGCACGCAAGGGCATCAAGAGCTGCAAGATCATGGGTAACAATAAATACCGCAAGGTCCCTAGCTGCATGGGCTTCTCGCACTAAGTTATAAAAGTGATTACGGCTCTCTTTATCAAGACCAGTAGTAGGCTCATCCAAAATGAGCAGCGAAGGGTTCCCCACCAGTGCGCAGGCAAGGCGGACTCTCTGGAGTTGTCCTCCAGAGAGTTCTCTGATAATACGGGTGGAAAAGTCAGTCATACCCACAAGATCAAGCGCCTCAAGCGTACGTTCTCGACGCTCTTTAGCACTCATCTTTACTTTCTTGGCGCGGGCATACTGACTTGCATCAACTAGTTCGACGACGCTTGCAGGAAAGCGATTAACCGATTCTGAAGGAAGCTGAGGAACATAACCTACGCGCTCCCAATCTTTAAACCGAGTCGAAGGCGTTCCAAAAAGGAGTGACTTACCACTTGTAGGCTCCAGCTCTCCTACCACAATACGTGATAGTGTTGATTTACCTGCGCCATTATCACCGATAAGAGCGCAAATCTCACCTTGATGAACGTCTAAATTAACACCACTTAAAACGCGAGTTTTCTTGTATGAAAAACTTACGTTTTGAAGCGAAACGGCTATCTCGCTTTCCTGCAACACGTCCTCCAAACAACCAGCATAAGCTGGTAACACACTATGCGAGGGCACCCTCAAGGGCTTTGAGGTTGTCACGCATAACAGACAGGTAATCCTCGCCCGCCTTAAGCTCTTCATCAGTCAAACCCTCAAGTGGGTTAAGCTCTTCAACGCGAGCTCCAGTTGCCTCAGCAATTGCTTGAGCAACCTTAGGGCTTACCAATTCCTCAGTAAAAATAACCTTTACATTATGCTCTTTTACGAACTCAGTAATCTCTTTCATTTCCTGAGCATTTGGCTCGGCATCTGCCTCAACACCCTCGATTGGCATCTGAGTAAGACCGTAAGCCTCACACAAATAACCAAATGCCTGGTGAGAAACAACGATGGTCTTGTTAGGTAGAGGGTCAAGGCCCTTATGGAACTCACTATCAAGCGTATCAAAATCAGCATTTGCCTTATCAAGATTGGCAGCATACTCTGTCTTGTGCTCAGAGTCCTTCTCGGAGAGTGCATCGCAAATATTCTTCATCTGAATCTTTACGTTTAAAGGGCTAAGCCAAACGTGAGGATCGGTTCCACCGTGGTCGTGATCGTGATTATCTTTCTTCTCCTCATGATCATGGTCATGATCCTCTTCAAGCTCAAGAAGCTTGACGTCTTTGCTGGTCTCAACAGCTACAAGCTTTGTACCTGAACCAAGACCATCAAGAACATCCTTAACCCAATGCTCCATACCCGCGCCGTTATAAATCAAGAAGTCAGCTTCTTGAATAGTCTTCATATCCTTGCTGGAAGGCTCCCAATCATGTGGCTCTGTGCCTGCGGGAACCAAGCAAGTAACCTCTGCATAATCACCAGCAATACGCTTTGCAAAGTCGTACATGGGATAAAAACTTGCTACAATGCTGAGCTTTTTCTGATCCTTATTGCCTGCAGGAGCATCGCCTTGCTTTTGAGCATCAGACTTGCAGCCCGCAAGAATAGCACTCACACCAAAAGCAGAAGCTGCCAGTACGCTACGACGAGAAACTGTTAGATTCAAATTCATGTTACATCTCCCAAAACTATAAAACCAATACGGTGTAGTACCAAATTCAATGAACAAAGTTCGTGAAGTTACCTTTCAATAGCACGTGCAAAAAGCATGGTGAGAAACCCGCTCTACATGCGTCCTTTACTTTAAAAACTCACCTCTCATCATCTGAGCATGCATTCATGCTTCCCTTTTAGCACGAAAGCGGGCTGTCTTCCGACAGCCCGCTTTCAAAAAGTTAGACCTAGTATACATATTTCAATTCAAGTTAGCAGTAAATTTTTTATCTTTTCCATAAATAGAATTGGAATAAACAAATTAACTGTTTTATCTATTGCTAACCTACTGATCTCTCTGTATACGGAGTAATAATTAAATTACCACTGCTGTACTCGGCCAAGTAAATCTCTGAAGGAGACTCATAACCTTGACGCTGAAGTTCCTTATCAAGCCAATTCTCTTCTAAATCAAGCGCCTCAAGAATGTTTGTCTGGACTTGTCCATCAGTAATAAGTGGAAACTTAACGTTCTCTTCTCCATGCTGAACAATAATAAGCTGTCCATTTTGCTCAAGAATAGCGCGTTTAACTTCTGAGGTGTAATTCACACCTGCTTGGCGTAGCTTAAGTGACACATCATAAGCAGTTAGTCCCATAGACCTACAATTATCTACAAGCAATTTGCCCTTATCGATAACAATAATAGGGCGTCCATCAATCAACTGCTTGACCAACATATTGTTAGTTCTCAGCCATTTAAGAACCATAACAATAATGAGCCAAATAAGCAGAACAAGGGTGTACTGCAAAATAGTAATTGAACTGTTATAAATCATGCCGCCAACAATACCACCAAGTACGAAGTTTTGAACCTGATCAATTGCTGCAGTTGGTGCTAAGTTTCCTTTTCCGCTAACGTTAATTGCTAGAACAAGTGAGAAAAGACCGATGCACAATTTAATTGCAACCTCTAAATAAAAGTTCATCGATCTACTCCTCTACATGCTTAATGTCACTGCCAACAAGGTTAATTTGCTCAATAACATAACCATTCTCGGTATTTTTCAAAACGTGATAATACTTACCGTCAACCTCAAGATACGATGGATTTCCCTTATTGTCGAAGGCAATATACACGCGGTTAGAATCAACCTCAAGACGGCGAGCAATGTTTTCTTGTGAGGCAATAATTGACTCATAGTGCTTACTTGCTTGATTAACCTCTAACACGCGATCTAACTGCAAAAGTCCAAGAAAAATAAACGAGAACAACGCAATAAGCGCAAGCTCACGATACTTAGAATTCTTTCTATCACGCACGTAATGCACAAGCGAGAAGATCATCAAGAGTGCAACAAAGCCAAAAAGAACCAGCTGAGTCCAGTCAAATGCTGCCGCATGATGAATCAAATAGTTATGAGAATAAAACTCCATAGACTTCCTTTAGTTTGCATTACTCAGTATCCTCAGAGATTAAGCCTTGTAGACACTCTTTCCACCAAGGAATGTCTCTTCAAGTTGAAGATTCTTAGTAATAACAATAAAGTCTGCATCGTATCCAGGACGAATAAAGCCACAAACATCATCAATCCCACAGGAACAAGCTGGGTTTTCTGAAGCCATACGAACTGCCTCTTCAGCAGATACAATGCCCCAGTCATAGACGTTCTTTACGCCTTCAAACAGACGAAGGATTGAGCCAGCAAGGCTGTGAGAGTCATCCATCAGGCGAGCAGTTCCGCCTTCAACAACAACGGGAAAATCGCCAAGCTTGTACTGACCATTAGGCATACCGCCTGCGCGCATGCAATCGGTAATGAGAACGGTATGATCTGCTCCCTTTGCATTTACAAGAGCGCGAACTGCAATAGGATTAAGGTGATGTCCGTCGCAAATTGCCTCTGCATACGTACCGTGGGTAGTCATTGCAGCGCCCACCATACCCGGCTCACGATGGTGAAGACCACTCATGCCATTATAAGTATGAACAAAGATATCAGCACCAGCATTTACACATGCAAGAGCCTCTTCAAAAGTTGCATCAGAGTGTCCCAAGGCTACATGAACACCACGGTCTGCCATCTCTGCACAGAACTCTGGAGCACCATCACGCTCTGGAGCAATAGCTATCTTGGCAATCCAACCATCAGCGCGCTCCTGCCATTCATCAAAGACATCCACATCTGGGTCAAGAAAGTACGCAGGATTTTGAGCTCCCTTGTGCTTCTCGGTAAAGAATGGTCCCTCTAGAAAGATTCCCTGGATGCGAGCAGCATCAATACCATTTGCCGCAATTCCCTCTGCTGCGTCAGCAACGGACTCACAAGCATCACCAGTCTGCTCAACGCTTGCGGTCAGTGTTGTGGGAAGCCAAGAAGTTACGCCATTAGAGAGCAAACCCTGAGCAATCTCAATGACGCCGTCAGGATCGCAATCCATAATGTCATGATCGAGAAAACCGTGGATATGCGTATCAACAAGACCAGGAGCTACCCAAGAACCAGTGCGGTCAATAATCTCACACTCTGGCTTCTCTTTAGTGAAATAACCAAATATGCCGTCTTCGACGAGCAAATATCCTGGACCAGAAGTTGCTCCTGGTAAAAAGAACTTATCTGCTTTAACTGCAAATGTACTCATAATTACCTCAATCATTTTCAAAAGGACGCGCCATAGGCACGTCCTTTTTAGTAATTCCTACAGTGAGTGAATTGTAACACCCTTGACTACTCGATTAACCTGACCGGTTGGAGAAGGTGTGTCCGGTTTGTTATTAACACGAACTGAATTCAATAGTGCTACTACCTGAGCAACCATTACAAAGGGCAGTGCCAAATAAGGTGCTGGTAGAGGCTCTGAAAGTATAGGAAGACTAAAAGTTCTTCCCGCAAAGTTTGTTGTGCCCTCTTGCTCAATACCAATGGTCAGAGCGGCAATCTGATCTCCCCTAATCTCGTCAAGAATATCCAGATCATATTGACGCGTATAAGGATTGTTAGAAACAAAATCAAACACCAAAGTATGCTCGTCAACAAAAGACTTTGGTCCGTGGCGATATCCCATTGAAGAATCCCACGACGTTGCATTAATACCAGCTGCAAGTTCCAAAATCTTAAGCTGTGCCTCATGAGCAAGACCCACAAAAGGACCAGAACCCAAATAAGTAATGCGGTTGAAATCACTCTTAAGCCACTCAGCAATCTCTTCCTCACGTTCAATTACTTGTCTACCCAACTTAGCAGCATCAAGTATCCAAGCCTTCTTCTGCTGGTCATCAGCGCTATCAAATACAAGCGTTGCAAGAAGTGTCATACAGCTATAGGAGCCGGTCATTGCAAAGCCCTGATCATTTGCACCAGGAATAAGAAGGAGCAATGTATCGTCTTTACCTACGGACTCAACAGCAAGTTTTCCTTCAGGAGCGCAAGTAATATTGATGAGCAAAAGATTTTTGACAATATTGCGAGCAATATTTACTGTTGCAAGACTCTCTGGACTATTACCAGAGCGTGCAAAAGACACCAGGACCGTTGGATCCTCTGGATCAAGACTGCCGTAAGGATCAGAAACAATATCAGTAGTTGCAACAGACGCAAACTCAAAAGAGCTCTTCTCGCCATGAGAACGAAGATAGGGAGTAATGGTATCGCCTACATATGCCGAGGTACCTGCGCCAGTAAAAACCACGCGCGTACGACGTCCCCCACCAAGATTACGAGCGCGCTCTACAAATTCTTTAATTGCAGAAAGGTTCTCTTGATAAATGCCAAAGGTAGACTCCCAAAGCTCAGGCTGCTGCTTAATCTCGGCAGTTGTAATATCCGCACCTAGTGCCTTTAGCTCTTCTTGGCTCTTTTTAAACATTGATATCCCTTCTTACAGTTATCTAACTGCGCGTATGTACAATCTTGTATCTAAATTGATCGGCGCGAGCTACACTCAAAGTGAACTCAACAATGATATTTTTATCGTTATACGTGGTGCGAGTAAGACTCAACACCGGCGAACCCTCAGAAATTTGCAATAAAGTGGCGTCATCCGAGCGAGCAATTGAAGCCTTGAACTCCTCTTCTGCCACGCCAATCTTTATGTTGTAGTCTTCTTCAAAAATTTGGTACAAGGATTTTTGCTCAAGATCATGAGCAGTAAGCGAGAAAAACTGTGAAACTGGAAGGTAGGTTACTTCCAACATCATGGGAACATCATCAGCACTTCTCAGACGTTTGATGCGGAAGAGTTTCTCGCCAAGAATAACATGCATGTGTTGGGCTAAGAACTTATTAGCCTCAATAGTGTCAAACTCAAGAGTAGTAGTTTTTGGAACACGGCCTAACTGGCGCTGCTGATCGGTGAAGCTATAGCCGCCCATAAGATCTGTTGCACGCTCAGAAATATCAGCCACAAAGGTACCGCGGCCGCGTTGACGGTAAATAAGCCCCATTTGTTCAAGCTCTTGCAGGGCAAGTCTTACCGTGGTACGAGAAAGACCATAAGAATCGGAGAGCTCTCGCTCAGAAGGAAGCGGATCGTCTGGATCCATCTCGTTCTCAATACGATAACGCAGCATATTTGCAAGCTGCTCGTAGAGTGGCTGTCTTCCCATAAAAGCTGTCATCAAACTCTCCTATAAAAGACGGGTGCCCAACATGTGGACACCCGTCATACTTACTTACCCCCAAATATATGGGAGAACACCAAAGCCAGAGCCAAGGAGTGCAATTACCAGAAGAAGGCAGATGCACATAATTGGAGTCCAGTTACGCTTTGCCATGAGATAGTACAAGCAAAGGGTAAGAGCCAATGGAATAAGCTTTGGACAAACGCCATCAAGGATCTTCTGAATGTCAATAGAGACAGGAGAAGTGACTTCCTTGCCAATAGTTACCAGGTTAACGCCGTTGCCGACTGGAGTAATAGCAGCGGTGCCATCCTTGCCGTCAGCAGTTTTGCCACCGAGGAACTTAACGGACTCAGGATTCTTCTTGTAGTCTGCATAGCTGCCCTCAGCAAAGAGTGCCTTGTCATACTGACCAGAAGCAAGCTGTTCATCAGAAAGAGTTACCTGAGAAAGAACAACACTGTGTGTCTCACCATTAGGAATGTTTGCGCCAACGCCAAGCTTGGTTCCGCCGTAGCAAACAACCAAGCAGCCAACAACAAAAACACCCAAGATAGAAGCAGCACGAGTGAACTCTTTTGCATTCTCGGTAAGCAGGGTAATTGCATCAGTGCCCATCTTGTAGGAAAGGTTCATCAGCCAATAACGTACAGCAAACTGTGCAATATTGAAGATGATGAGGAACAAAAATGGCGCAAAGACGTTGCCGGAGATTGCCATATTAGAGGTAATACCAGCAGTAATTGGAACAAGAGTGAACCAGAACAGTGCGTCACCAATGCCACCTAGAGGACCCATTGCAGAAACGCGGACTGCACGAATGGTTGGAATATCCAGCTTGTTCTGCTCAAGAGAGAGAACAATACCCATAACAAATGTAACCAAAAATGGGTGGGTATTAAAGAACTCAAGGTTGTGACTCATGGAAGCAGCAAGGTCATCCTTGTTGTCGCCGTGAATCTTCTCAAGACCTGGAAGGATACCGTAAAGCCAACCAGCTGCCTGCATTCTCTCGTAGTTGAAAGAAGCCTGCAGGAACAGAGAACGCCACACCATCTTATTGAGTGTCTTCTGATCAAGTGGCTCAGCAGGAGTGGTGTTCTGATAGGTATCAGGAATATTAAATGCCATCTTCGAAGTCACCTCCAGCAACAACGGCAGGAGCAGCATTCTTCATCTTGGTCTGGAGCTGGTAATCCCAGAATGCGATACCAAAGCCAATGAGAGCAAGAAGCAGAAGTGCTGGACCAGAGAGCTCAGGAATGCTGATAAATACGATTGCGGCTGCAAAGCCCATGAGGAAGAAGCCCCAGAGCTCGCGAGAAACCATAACCTTCAGCAGAATTGCAAAGCCGACGAAACGCATCATGCCACCAGCGACGGACAGTGCATTCATGAGCCACTTTGGAATTGCAGTGGTGATCTGAGTGCCAAATGCAGCACCACCCAGGAAGAACAAGGTAACAATGACACCGAAGAAAAGACCAAGAGCAGCCATTGCGCCGTAGTTAATACGAGCAATTCCCTTAGGATCTGCCTTCTCGGCGTATGCATCAGCAGTTGCCATTACAGGGGACATAATAGTAAAGATGATGGTTACTGCATACTGACCAAGCAGGGAGAATGGAATTGCTGCAGCTACAGCAGCCATTGGCTCAAGCTTAGTAGTGATTGCAAAGACTGCAGACATAATGCCGCCGATAACAGCATTAGGTGGCTGTGCACCACCAACAGGCATGTTACCGATGGTCATAAGCTGATAGGTACCACCGACAATGAGACCAGTCTGAACGTCGCCAAGAATCAAACCAACCAAAAAACCAGTTACGATTGGCTGGTAAAGAGACTCGAGGAAACTAAACTGATCGATGCCAGCGATAAACGCAACGATGAAAATTAATAACACCTGAATAGGGCTAACATCCATCTTAACTCCTCCTTTCAAACACACCATAACTGCCGATGACGATGATCGACAGACTATCCGAATACCTTTGCCAACCTAATAGAGACGTTGCACCATTACAACTTTTTGCAATCTCTACCAGGAAGTTGCGCGCAAAACTTACTCGAATAGCTTTGAGATATCCTCGACCGGGGTCGTAGGAACACGCCTAATCTCTAGAGTCACCCCCAATTCCTGAAGCTCACGGAAGGCAGCGACGTCCTTATCGTCTACCGCCACACTTGTGGCGACCTGTCGCTTTCCCTCAGCCATGTGCATATTGCCGATGTTCACCTTTTTGATTGGAACACCGCCCTTGACCAGAGTGAGGACATCCTCTGGATTCTCGGCAACTAAGAAAATGTGCTGACTTGCAGAAGCCTTGTGAATAACATCGATTGTTTTCTGAAGCGTAAAATACCTAGTTGCAACACCGCTTGGTGCAGCCATGTCCATAAGACCCTGACGCATCTTATTTCCTGCAACCTCATCATTTGCAACAAGGATAAGATTGGTACCAAGGGTGCCGTTCCACTGAGTGGCAACCTGGCCGTGAATTAAACGGTTATCAATTCGAGCAAGCTTGATATCTGGTTCTCCCATAACAAGTTCTCCTCTCTTTACACGCATATTTGTGCGTGCTATCTGCGATTCTCATCGCACTACTCGCAACTTGCGCTGCGTGTTTTACTGCAAATTTATTTATTGTTAGGGACACTGATTAAAGCCCAGCGATCCAGTGTGATAACTACATTTGGAGCAAACTCAACATCTACTGTTTCTTTTTTGACATCTTTTACCACACCGTACATTCCACTGCTAGTCTTAACTTTCTGACCTGCATGAAGATTCTTCAAAAACTCTGAAGTTGTCTCAGTCTTTTTAGAAGAAGCTTTCCAAGCAAAGAAGGAATAAATAAGACCTAAAATTACCAAGAACGCGAGAAGGACAATGGATGAGGCAAGAATGTTCTCTGCTAGATTTGCCATGTGTATCTCCTTAACTTAACAGCAAAATGCTAATTAAATGCCATCATCACCGAAGATGTCATCTTCTGGCTCAACCTCAAGCTCAAGACGCTTATGGACAACTCCCTGGCTACCAGCAACAACAGCAGTCTCAACCAGCTCTTCTAGAGAAGTATCAGCCATGCGGCTACCAAGTGTTTCAAGAAGCATAGGAAGGTTAGTGCCTGTAACAACTTCTACGTTTGAATAATTCTGAGCAATTATCATTGCCTGATTAAAAGGCGTACCGCCAAGCAGGTCGCAGAAAACCAACACGCCGTCAGTAGTGTCAAGAAGATCAGAAATTGTGGCAGCAAGAGTTTCTGGGTACGTTGCAGCACCGGCTTCAATAAAAGGAACGGGAACAAAAGCTTCTTGCTCACCAGCAATCATCTTTAAAGCATCTGTAAGACCGTTTGCAAACGTTCCATGACCAGTTAAAACGCAACCTACCATGCTAAACTCCTTTCAAAGAACTGGGAACTATCTGGAAAGCTGCATGAGAGACTTTAATGGGTTGAGCCTTCTCTTTAAGTGGTAGATACCAGATAACAACCTAATACAAAGTATAGTCTAGTGAGCTTCTTGAAATGTGTACGTTAACAATCGGCGGCTTAACGGTACTATTTCCACCGTAAACGGTACGCATATTGTTATTTTCGCAGGTAAATATGTGAATAAATTGTGATGAAGCAATAAAAACTCAGCACGTTTGCCATAAAACAAAAGACTTCTATAACGTACTTTTATACGTAATAAATGTAGTAAACAACCCTAAAATCCTGCTCAAATACGCTAAGAAAATAAAATTGGTATTAAGAAATTATGTACTGGTATCTTTTTTTAGAACATCTAAAGAAAAGTTTCTTGATAACGCTTTGGTTAAATTGATTTAACTCCATTCTGTTTGTAGGGGTAATGTTCCATAGTGTTTCTCACCCTACTTTCTCTAGGCACTTTATGTGTACTGTCTTTTAGACGAGGTGATATGCGTGATTGTTACTGTGACACTCAATGCATCCATTGATAAGGCTTACTACCTGGATTCTCCTGTTGTAGACGGAACTGTGCATAGAGTCTCAGTGGTAGATAACAGCGCTGGCGGCAAAGGTCTTAATGCTTCAAGAGCCATTACTACCCTTAACTATCCCGTATGTGCCACAGGATTTGTAGGTGGCAATAACGGTCGTTACCTCGTTGAACTAGCGCATAAAGATGGTATTACCAGTGATTTTATTTATACTGAACAAGAAACTCGCTCATGTATCAATATTCTAGAACCAAACAAACAGTCAACTGAGTTTTTAGAGCCTGGTCAGCCAATTCTGCCTGAAGAATTCCTTGCTTTTAAGGCAAAACTTGTACAACTTACCAAAGATGCTGAGGTTGTCACTTTTAATGGCAGTATCCCAAAGGGCATTTCTGCCGAAAATTACAAAGAGCTTATTCAAGAGACTATGGCCGCTGGTGTTCCTTGTATTGTAGATGCATCGGGTACACTACTCACCTCATGTATTGACGCTCTTCCTACCATGATTAAACCAAATACCGATGAAATCGGCCAGCTTCTAAAAAGAGAAATAACTACACAAGATGAAATCATTGAAGCAGCACAAGAGCTGCATAAACGCGGGATTAAAATAATAGTTGTTTCGCTTGGTGCACAGGGCGCACTAATGGTTTCTGATGAAGGAACTTTTATAGCAAATCCTCCAAAAATTGAAGTTATCAATCCTGTTGGCGCGGGAGATACCCTTGTTGGCTCTTTTGCTGTTGCGCTTGCCCAAAGAAAACCGACTTCAGAGTGCCTTACCTTCGCACTATCTTGTGCAACCGCAAGTTGTTTATCTATAGGCACCGGTCGCTTTGATCAAGCTATTGCAGCGGAGATTCATAAACAGGTCACAATCAAAAAGATTGCTGGATAAGTTTGCAATAAAACAAATCTCTCGCCAAAAGTTACAAAGACACAATGATTTCTAGAAAAGTTGCGTAACAAAGTAAGAGAAACGTTACAATTTTTTCAGTTAATCAAAGAGCCCTTTGGGGCGAAAGGAGCAATAGATGTTTGTTACTACTAAGCAAATGCTTCTTGACGCACAGGCTGGCCATTACGCTGTTGGTGCCTTTAACGTTGAGAACCTTGAATTTGTAATGGCTGTTGTTAAAGCAGCAGAAGAGCGCCGCTCCCCTGTTATTCTTCAGACCACCCCTGGCACCATTAAGTATGCAAACCTTGATTACTTTGCAGCAATGGTTCGTTGTGCTGCTGAAGAGGCAACCGTTCCTGTAGCCCTTCACCTTGATCACGGTGACGGCTTTGACCGCTGCATTCAGGCAGCTCGTGCAGGTTATACTTCCGTTATGATTGACGGCTCTCACGTTCCTTTTGAGGACAACATTGCGCTTACCGCTTCTGTCACTAAATTTGCTGGCCCTATTAACCTTCCTGTTGAGGCGGAGCTCGGCAAGGTCGGCGGTAAAGAAGACGACGGTCCAGCTGTTGAAGGCGAGAACCCCTATACTGATCCAGACCAGGCTGAGGAGTTTGTCGCACGTACTAACTGCACTTCTCTTGCAGTCGGTGTTGGTACCGCTCATGGCATCTACCACGGCACCCCTCACATTGAGCAAGGTGTCCTGAAGGCAATCCGTCAGCGTCTTGATATTCCTCTAGTTCTTCACGGAACTTCTGGTGTGCCAGATGACCAGGTAGCAGAGGCAATCCAGAACGGTATTTGCAAGGTTAACTACGCAACCGAGCTTCGCCAGGTCTTCACTGCAGCCTTCATGAAATATATGTCCGAGAACCCTAACAACTTTGATCCAAAGAAACCTTCTATTCCTGGTATGGAAGCAATCACCCAGATTGTTGCAAGCCATATGGATAACCTGGGCTCCTCTCACAAAGCATAAGTTGTACGCACATCCTGCTTTTTGCAGATAAAAATAAAGCGAGAAGATCGATGATCTTCTCGCCTTTTTTGTTAAAAGCAAAGCGCTGTTGAAAATGCAGACCTTAGCAAATCTTGCAAATCCAATCCGCCTCTGGAGCCTCAATCTCGCCAGACTGAATGCTGGTCAGTGTGTTGCGGAGCTTGGACATGACAGGCCCCACAGCCTCCATACCAGCGCCAAAAACAATCTCTTTCTCACCATCAACAACTTTGCCGACAGGAGAAATAACAGCAGCAGTACCGCACATGCCACACTCAACAAACTGGTCAAGCTCATCAAAACGGACAGGACGCTCAATAACCTTCATACCAAGCATGTCTTTAGCAACAGTTGCCAGTGAGCGACGGGTAATAGAAGGCAAAATAGAATCGGTGTAAGACTGTGGAATAACCAAGGTTCCCTCTTTATCAACAAAGAGGAAGTTTGCGCCACTGGACTCCTCAACATAGGTACGAGAGCCTGAATCAAGATACATGCTATCTGCAAAGCCCTGCTCATGTGCCCAGGTAGTTGGATATAGAGACATAGCGTAATTCAGACCAGCCTTGATATTGCCGGTTCCGTGAGGAGCGGCGCGATCATAAGGAGAAACGGTCAGTGCAACAGGAGCAACACCATTAGAGTAATAAGCTCCAACCGGAGTAACCATAATGCGGAATTCATACGTAAGAGATGGCTTAACACCAACGGTATTGCCGGTACCAATCATAAAAGGACGAACATACAACGTAGCACCTGTACCAAATGGTGGAACCCACGCTGCATTTGCAGAAACAACCTCTTTAACAGCAGCAACAAATCTATCCTCAGGGAATGGGGGCATAACAAGACGAGATGCAGAATCTGCCATACGCTGAGCATTAAGATTAGGACGGAAGCATACAATATCGCCAGAGACTGTGGTATAGGCCTTTAAACCCTCAAAAACTTCCTGGCAATAATGGAAGATATTTGCGCATTCAGACAGCGTAATGCTGTGATTGGTAGTAAGTCCACCTTCATCCCAAGCACCATCTTTGTAGTGGGCAACGTAGCTGTAATCACACTGCGTATATGCGAAGCCAAGCGATGTCCAATCGATGTCTTTCTTCTCCACTGAGTTTGCCATGGCTTTCCTTTCTCCGTGGGTTTCAAAGAATGAACTCCATCTTAAACATGCAAGTTTGAATATCTTGCAATATCAAATAGTTTGTAACCGAATAGTTATTTTGCGGTATAACGTACATGAGCTGAAGGGAGCAACAATGAATATTAAACTCAAAAGAACCTATGATGCACCAGACGATGACGATGGATATTGCGTGCTCGTAGATAGGCTGTGGCCTCGCGGCATCAAAAAAGAGAACCTGCACGCTGATGAGTGGGCTAAAACTATTGCTCCTACTACTGAGTGTAGAAAAGCATTCAACCACGATCCAGAGCGTTTTGACAGCTTTGTGTCTACGTATACGGCCGAGCTTAACAGCAATCCCGCCGCAGAAACCTTTGTTGAACAACTTAAAAAGCTTGATTTAACTACCGTGACACTGCTTTTCTCGGACAAAGACACTAAATACAACAACGCTGTAGTGCTCAAGAAGTGGCTTGAGAGTAAATTAAAATAATAGGCTTATGGGCCGTAACTACATCTCTTGCGAGAAGAACTCCTGGTAGAATGCCAATTCTTCAGGAGTGTCAATGCTTGATGAGAATAAAATATTTGATCGTACGATGCCGTTATTCTCATCAGCAGTATTTTCTTTAGAAGCAAGTAAATTTGCCTGCTTTAGCAAACGCTTAAGCTGATGAGCAGCTCCTGCTCCGCCATCAAAAAATTCTACGTTGCCTAAAACAGAACTAATTTGCTTCTTAATAAAAGGATAATGTGTACATCCAAGAACCACAGCATCTGCCTGACCAGTATAATCTCCTAAAAGCTCAGTCAGTCGTTTGTGCAACTGTTCTGAATCAGTCTGACCAGATTCAATAAGCTCCACCAAGCCTTCTCCTGGAATAGAGATAACCTTTGCGGAAGGATGTAATCGCGACTCAAGATTATGATACTTCTGCAAAGAAAGTGTTGCCTTTGTAGCCAGAACAACCACAGTTCCGTGAGGATACGCAGTTACTGCAGGCTTAAGGGCTGGCTCAACACCCACAATAGATAGATGAGGATAGGCTGCCCTCAGTTCATCTGCAGCAGCAGCTGTTGCGGTATTGCAGGCTATAACCAGTGCTTTAGCACCCTCATCAATAAACTTTTTAGCAATAACAGACGAACGCTGTGCAATCTGCTCTTTTGGCTTAGTGCCATAAGGAGCAAATGCAGAATCGCCAAAATAATGAAATGTCTCATGAGGCATTTGAGCAACAAGATGCTTAAGCACACTCATGCCGCCAACGCCCGAGTCAAAAACACCAATAAAACTATGAGGAGCCAGACGAGCTTCCATTACAAACCTTTCAAACCGAATGTAAAGTATTTTATACCTTTATCATTCAAAGGTTGATTTACATCACTCTTGGGTAAAATGCCAAAGATATGTTTTTAACGATTGGAGTTTTATGAGCAACGAAGGTAAAAAGGTAAAAGTCCACTACGTAGGTACCCTTGATGATGGAACTAAGTTTGACTCTTCCCGCGATCGTAATGAGCCGCTAGCATTCACCTGCATGGCTGGTCAAATGATTCCTGGTTTTGACAAGGCTGTCAAAGATATGACCGTTGGACAGATTGTTGATATCCATATTCCAGCAACTGAAGCTTATGGTGAGCGCCATGAGGAGGCAGTACAGCCTGTTCCTGTAGCTCAGCTTCCTGGATCTGAAAATCTTGTTGCAGGTCAGCAGGTAACCTTAGGCACCCCCGAGGGATATCCTGTTATGGCAACAGTAGTCTCAAACGACGGCACCACCATTGTCTTTGACACCAACCATCCAATGGCTGGTAAAGACCTTAACTTTAACATTGAGCTTCTTGAGGTTGAAGAGTAATCCACTCCCCTTTTATAGAGCGAGAAGGGCGTAGATGCTGTGACATTTACGTCCTTCTTTTTTGTACCCAAATGGATAACAAAAGAGCTTGGTTGCATGCAACCAAGCTCTTTTACATAGCAAGTTATTAAAGACCAGAGCCTTAGCTCAGAACAACGCCACCAAGCCAGCCCCACCTTGGAGTACTCAAAGCACCAAGTTGAGAAATCCAAGAACTTAAACTCTGGCTTCTTACAACACCAGAGAGACAGTGTCTGACCATGCCACCACCGATGTAGATACCAACGTGACCGTAAATCAAAGCTGCAGCAGAGCCACCAAGGGTAGGAACAGCAATAATCATGCCAGGCTCAATAGCGCTCTGGTCTGTAGAGTAACACCAGGAGTAATACATATCACATGCATTGCCATAGAAGGTGCCAACGCCTGCGTTTGAGAAGACATTAGAAACCCAAGCAGCACAGAAACCTGCGCCCGTAGATCCGGTATAACCTGCAGCATTGACAACTGCAGCAGCAGAGCCAGAACCAGCAGAAGAGGTTCCTCCTCCACCGCCACCGCCAGAATAGCTGCTACCGCCGCCACTATTGCTTGACGCAGCAGCACGTTGAGCAGCAACGCGCTCCGCCTCCTGCTGGGCAGCAAGAAGCTCAGAATCACGCTGAGCAATAAGCTCTTTAACGTTGTCATCGAGATTAGAAACAACGTTTGCAGCGTCTGCCTGACGAGCAGAAATCTCATTGAGCTGGGACTCCTGAGAAGTACGAAGATTTTCAAGTTCAGTCTTCTTATTCTCAAGCTCAGTTTTCTCAGACTGCAGAGCAGCCTTATCTGACTCAAGGGCAGCCTTCAAGTTCTTAACTTCCTCAATCATCTTCTGATCAGACTCAGAAATCTTATCGAGATAGTAAATATTAGAAGTAAGCTCCTCAAAGCTTGCAGAAGAAAGAATCATCTCTAAAGCGCCAGCTGGGCCAGCTTTATAGTTGCTGGACATACGTGCGCCAAGTGCTTTTCTCTTCTCGGTAATCTGAGTTTCTTTTTCAGAAATCTCTTTCTGTTTAGCATCAATTTGATTCTGCTTATCTGCAATCTGACCAGAAATAGCACCAATCTGAGAGTTGGTGTCATTCAGACTTGCCTGCATGTTAGAAACTTCGTTAGAAATCTCATCAAGCAGCTTCTGAGCAGCATCGTAGTCACTACGAGCAGCATCAATCTGAGACTGTGTAACACCAAGAGCAGGGCGAGTGTTAATCAGTGAGGCAGTAACGGCAGCGGCAGCAATGCCCATGCCGGCAAAAATCTTAAGAGCATCACGACGATTAAAAAGAGCAGCACTCTGCTCCTCGATGGTCGTGCTTTGCTGTTTCTTTAAACTCATTAGGGTCTCCTAGAACGTTTAGTAGTACGGTGTGACCTTTGAGAGACTATTCTACCCGAGATAGACGTCGATATTCAAAAAGATACGTAATTTACAAACTACCCGAAAGAATTTTTAGGGAGCTTTAGCTCTAAATTGTGAGGTCAGAGATAGGATTTAGCGGTTCTCAATATGTGCAACATTTTTAATTGAAATGGTAATCCTACCGTCAGACTCATGAGAAAATTCTAAGTAACCTGGATGATCTGTTAGGTTTGAAGGAAATGAAATCTCAATTCCCGTATCTGTTCGAATCTTATGATTCTTTGCAATCCTGTTAACAACACCGCGTTTAACAGGAACTTCTTCTGGAAGCTCTCTACTTACCACCTGGGCTTCGTACTTTTCCTGAATCTCAGGACGCTCTTCAAAGATGCGCTTACCAACCTTGATGGGGTCTACTACCTCTTCTACCTCTGCTGCTTCCGCAACGGCAGCCTTGGCGCGAGACACCTCAACGGCAGGCTCAAGACCATACTCTTCTGCCAAATCCTGAACAATAACGGTTACCTCGCCAATAACCTCATGGCTTGATGCCTCTGAGCTGCACTCAAGAAACAACTCGGGAATGATAAACTTTCCTTCTCCTGCTACAGAACGATCATGATCGTGAAAATCAATAGCACCCGTATCTAAGTCAATGACTGCATACGAATCAACTTTTTGCGTAGGCGATGGCAACGTTGCATCTTGACGTAAAATCTCGTTTGATGAGCCATTAACATCATGTATAAAGGCCTGCTTGCGTGGGAGAAGCACAATGGCAAAGAGTCGTCTTCCCTGACCCTCAAATGCCTCAGCCTGAGCATCCTCATCATCTACAGCACTGCTAGCAAGCGCTTGACCTGCATCAGTATCAATGTAATCAGCCACAAGAAGATCACACTGCTCAACGTCATCTGCACGACGAAGCTGTTCCCAGAACCACTGGGCAATCTGGCAAGAAAACTCTACAAACTCAACGTCTCCGTGCGCGTATTCCTGAAGACCGCCAGCAAAATTACTGGTAGGGGCAAATTCTCCATGCCTAGACTCTGGATTTGCCGTAATCTTACGCAGTCTACGCTGTACATATGACTTTGTCTGACGGTCCTCCAAATCCAAGGTAGATTGAGAGAAGTATTTAGTTCCCGTCTCAAAATCAAAGACGTGAAGAATTGCCTTAGTGACTCTAAGCATGAAAAACCTCGTTTATTGCAAATGTTTATAACTGGCGAGAAACCCTAGTGCTTGACGCACATCAGAGGATCGCCAATCTTAACCAGCGGACGACCACCAATCAGCGTTCCAGACTCACCAATAAGGTCAATGCGCTCATACGAATCTGCGTTGACGACGGTAACAACTACAACGTTCTCATATCCTGCCTCTTCAATAGCAGCAGAATCAAACGAAATCAGTGGCATACCCGCTTTAACCTCATCATTAGCATGGACGTAACGGGTGAAACCCTTACCATTCATCTCAATGGTGCCAACGCCAATGTGAATCAAAATCTCAATACCAGCATCGGTAGTAAGACCAATTGAATGATTAGTTACATTAGTTGCTGTAACACGAGCATTGCAAGGAGCATATACACAATCAAGACCAACAGGCAAAATACCGTAACCTTGACCAAAAAGACCACTTGAAATTACCTCGTCATGCACCTCTTGAACGCTTACCAAAACACCAGAAATTGGTGCATAAATTGTATCTTCCCTGGTAGCAAATGTGGCTTTCTGAGGCTTTTCAGTTCCATTAGAGGGAACAAACACATTTTTAACCTTTGACCAAAGACCCATGATGCCTCCTCTAGTACATACTCTGCACAGATGTCATCTGACATAACATTTTTATTTTACCTAAGCAAGAAGGACGAATGCTCCACAGAGGAACATCCGTCCTTCTTTCACGAATTTATAACATTAAAACTGTGAAACTACTGCATCTTTCTTGAGCTTCTAAAAATAATAGAACGCGCAGCAAAATACGTAACTAAGAAATAACCTCCATACAAAGCAATGACAATAGCAACTACTCCACCAATAGATTGTGAAACATCAAAGTTTCCCACCGTTTTTATAATATTTACCATCAATGACATAGCGCATGTTGCGTGTGCCATAGATACAAGCAGAGGGAACAAAAAATACACGCCAATCTGAGTAAAGAGAGCTCGGCTGGCAAGACCCTTCTCGGCACCCAATTCTGCAAGGACCTGATAAGCTCGAGCATTATCCGAAGCCTCTGATAGCTGCTGAAGTGCAAGAATTGCGGAACAGGCAATAAAAAGTATTAAACCAATATAAAGCGCAAGATATGTAACAATAGCGCTAAGACCTGCATAATTTGAAAGATACTGGGCAGTAGTAGTCGTCAAAATCAGCTCATACGAATCAGAATCAGATCCAACAAGTTCACCATCATCAAAATACTTCTTAATTTGCTCGCGGAACTTGGATTCTTCTTTATCGTCAGCAGTGTTATATGTTCCCACTATATATGATCCTGCTGAAACCACACTCTTTGGAAAACTCTGGTCTGCAAGTACCATGATTCCCATTCCTGGCTGTAAAAGTGGGCCACCTTGAGTTTGACCCTTATCAACAGTCTCTCCTACTGCATGATACGTTGTGCCTTGAATTGTTAAATTAGGGTTCTGCGCAAGTGAGTCTTTCCAATACTGGGCAACGCTGTTATCAAGTGTCCAAACCATATAGCCATTTGTGCCAAAATCAATAGGATCAAGACCTGATGCAACACGAAGCTGGTTATACTGTGAAGCACGCATAACCGTAATATCCTTATTTGAAATATCTTTTAGATTTTCAGATACATAAGCTCCATAATAATCAGCAAGCTTCTTCCCACCCACTTCATCAATCACATGATAGGTAAAACTTGGCGTTGTAGCGTCATCCATTACATAATAAGTATCTGCCTGAATAACCCTTTTTATAACTTGGTTCCATTCTGGATCTATCTTCTGAAACGTTGTCGTGTAATCAGCTGTTTCTGCATTATGTGGTTCAAGCTCATTCTTCTGATTTGGTCTAATAGATGCGCTCATATCATAGGTGCGGAATACGTTCATTTCACTATTAATGGCATTAACCAATGAAAAGCCCGATCCAAGACCGCAAATAGCTACAAAAAGCATGGCACAAACTAAAGAAATAGAAACCCATGCTGTATTTATTCGAGCATTAAACTGCCGTAAAATAAAAGAATGTAGCCCTTTAAAATAGAAATTCTTTCTTGTTTGCAAAAAGCGCAGCAAAAAGCCAGAGATAGAAAAAAAGAAAAGTGCTGTACCAATAGAAACTAAAACTGTTGCACCTGCAAATTCAATATCAAGCGTTCTCATACCATTATGTTTGAGCATCACATACGACCATGCAATAAGCCCCAAAGATGCAATAAACACAAGAACTGATACGGTCAAATTTTTTACTTTGACAGTCTGAAAAACCTTATCTGCATTAAGAAGATCAATAAGCTTATAACGAGACACGGTAAATACATTAAAAATAAGTGCTACAACAAACATAACTGCAAAATAAAGAACTGTTTGAATTAAAGATGTCGTAGAAAACACAAAAGTAAACGATTCTATTGTGGCATTAAACATGTGCGCAGTTGCAAACAACATAAACTGCGACATAAAGATACCCGCAACCAAACCAACAACCAATGCCAAAAAACCAACAATGAGTGTCTCAATGATCATAATCTTTGAGACATTTCTTTTAGTCATGCCCAAAATTTGATACATGCCAAATTCTTTTTTTCTGCGTCGAATCAAAAATTGATTAGCATATACAACTAAAAAACCCAGAATTACAGCAAGAAGAATGCTTACGCCAGTAATGGTCTTACTCAATAACTGAACAATTGAGCGCGCATCCTCAGTTAACTTAAGAACCATTGATTGCTGAGTTATTGAGTTGAAAGCATAAAATAGCGCAACTCCCACTGCTAAAGTCAGAAAGTAAATACTAAAATCGCGCAGTGATTTCTTAACATTACCCAGCGCGATTTTACTGTACATCAGCACCCTCTCCTCCCAAGAATGAAACAACATCCATAATCTGATCAAAGAATTGTTTCCTAGATTTTTCACCACGAACTATCTCATTAAAAATACGACCATCCTTAATAAAAATGACGCGATGAGCGTAAGAAGCTGCATAAGAGTCGTGAGTAACCATGGCAATAGTTGCGCCTTCACGATTTAAACCTTCAAAGCTTTCCAGAAGTGTGCGTGCATTCTTTGAGTCCAACGCACCCGTTGGCTCATCTGCTAACACAAGAGATGGATTAGTCACAATAGCTCGTGCAGCTGCAACACGCTGACGCTGACCGCCAGACATCTCATAAGGAAACTTATCTAATACATCAGTAATCTGAAGTAATTTAGCAACAACATCAACGCGTTCTAAAACTTCTTGTGCGCGAATATGTCCAATAGTCAAAGATAGGGCAATGTTCTCTCGAGCAGTAAGAGTGTCAAGGAGATTTGCATCCTGGAAAATGAAGCCCAAGCGGTCACGCCTAAAGGCAGAAAGCTCAGAGCCGCGCAGGCTGGAAAGCTCTTGGTCATCAATAAAGATATGGCCTGCAGATGCCTGATCAATAGTAGAGATGCAGTTCAAAAGCGTAGTTTTGCCCGAACCGGAAGGACCCATGATGGCAATGAACTCGCCACGAGCTACAGAAAGATTAATGCCGTCCAGAGCCTTAGTAATATTTCCGCGAGTTCCATAGTACTTCTCGAGGTTTTGGCAAACCAAAACGGTATGAGGGGTAAGTGCTGAAGATTGTCCAGCCACAACAGTTGGCTGAGTTGGAACTGATTGAATAGCTGACATGTTACGCCCTTTCGTTGGGAAACGAGTAAATCTTGAGATATATACTCCATTACTACCGTTCACATTGCCATCGATTGACCTTACGGAAACCTTACGCTTTTCTCACTTTGATGTGTCAAAATATCACTATCAAGCACACAGGAGAGGTATGCCATGAAGTTGACAATTAAGAGATTTGGGCAGCTTACCGCTAAAGAGTTATATCAAATTCTTTCTTTAAGAGCAGAAACGTTTATTGTTGACCAGCAAATTATGTACAACGATCTTGATAATGTTGATCAAGTTTCTACCCATGTCTTTTATCAGGATACTGACTCAGTAGCTGCATATTTACGCATCATTGATGCAGGACAGTCATACAACTCTCCCCTTCTTGGACGTGTATGTGTCAACAACAAAGGCGCCGGCATTGGCTCAAAGCTATTGCGCGATACCCTTGACTACCTGGCACAAGAAAGCGCCGCCTCCAAGGTGTTAGTTGAGTCACAGCTCAAAGCTCAATCCTTTTATGAGCGGGCTGGATTTACGCAGGCATCTTCTAAGGTGCTTGATCACTTTGGCGTTCTTCACCATTTGCTCTCCTTTGACCTTGATGCATATCGTCAGACGAGAAACACGGTCAGCATTGATGATGTTCACATTTCTATTCGACCGCTTGAAACAGCTGACTTACACGCTCTGCAGAAGCTTAGCGTAGAGACATTTGTAGACACCTTTATTGACTCAAATACGGCAGATGATTTGGCAAGTTGTATTGAATCACTCTACAACACAGAAAAACTTGCACGCGAACTTGCTGCTAAACACTCGTATTTCTATTTTGTTGAAGTAAAAGACCAGATAGCTGGCTACATAAAACTGAATACACGCTATGAGCAGACTGAGGGTCAGCGAGATGATTCGCTTGAAATTGAGCGTCTGTATATTCTTCCCCACTTCAAAGGCTTACATCTTGGATCAAAGCTCATGAAATTTGCCCTTGATCTAGCAAAAGATAAGGGTAAAAAACGCGTGTGGCTGGGTGTTTGGGAACACAATGAGCCTGCTAAGGCATTTTATTCACATTGGGGATTCAAGCGCTTTAGTCAGCACACCTTCCAAGTAGGAAGCGACCCTCAAACAGATGAACTGTGGGAACTAGAGCTGTAAGCTATGTGATTAATGCAAATCGGTAAAGGACTGATTAAACGTAATAGAAAAGATTGAGCCTTTACCAACAGTGCTGCTCACAGCAAGTTTAAGGCCCATCTTTTTACAGAGCTCATAACAAAGATAGAGACCCATGCCGGTAGATTTGGCGTACTTGCGTCCATTTTGACCGGTAAATCCCTTATCAAAAATACGAGAAAGATCCTCTTCAGGGATACCGATACCATTATCCTTAATAAAAAGAGTTGTCGAAGTGGTCCCCTCACGTGGTTCTGAGACAGACACAGAAATCCAAACGTTCTTCTCGCCAGGTGCTAGCTCCGGATTTGAATACTTTGCTGCATTAACCAGAAGCTGTCGCAAAATAAACTCAAGCCACTTTGGATCAGCTTTTACCACATGATCCAAATCATCAAAATGCGGAGAAACACCTGCATCAATAAAAACACGTGTATTGTTTTTAAGAGCATCTTTAACAATGAGCTGCAAGTTAACATCTCTAATAGAAAAATCTCGATCCACAGATGCACTGCGCGCATAAAAGAGAGCCTGCTCTATCAGCGATTCAATCTTAGTGAGCTGCGTCTGTACATCATCCATGGGCAAAGACGGATTATTCTGAGCAACTAAATGAGCTGCAGCGATGGGGGTCTTGATTTCATGTACCCACATCTCAATATACTCGCGATATTCCTTTGATCGCATATGCTCATCAGCAAGCTTGTCCATCATGGATTTAGACATGCTTGAAAGTGCATCTCTAAAAAGTCTCTCCTCAAGCGTTGAAGGTTCGTCCAGCATAGTAGGAACCAGGTAACCCTCTTTGTCAGTTGCTGCTAAATTATCAGCAAGCTGCTGGTAAAACCAACGACGATGAAAATAGTCAGCAAGAAGTGCAGCCGCTCCTATTACCCATAAAACCAAAATACAGTAGGCAATAGCAAACACGTTAAGTCCAATACCTTTAAGCATAAAGCCAATTAACGTGCTGCTTACTATGAGCGCAAAAAAGAAAATAGTTCGATTTTTTAAATACTTAAGAAGCGACATAGAAACCTACTCGATAACATAGCCAAGTCCGCGGCGCGTCATAACAAAATCTTCAACGCCAATGCTTGCCAAAGTATTTCTGAGGTGGCTGATGTTTACTGTCAGTGTATTATCATCAACAAACTCGTCCGATTGCCACAGCTCTTCTTGAATTCTCTGGCGAGAAACAACTGTCCCTGCATTTTGCATCAAAAGGGAAAGTATTCTGAGCTCGTTTTTGGTTAGCTCAACACTCTTCTGATTTGCAGAAACCTTGCATGAAGAAGAATCAAGCGTTACACCTGCATGTGAAAGTTGTGCTCCTGTTGTAACATCGCTATTTGTGCGCCTCAGTACTGAAGTAATATGCATGAGCAAAATCTGCGTGTTATATGGCTTGGCAATAAAATCATCCGCCCCTAACGAGAGCACCATAAGCTCATCAAGATCAGTATTTCTACTAGTAACAACAATAATAGGAACGTTTGAGAGCTGTCGTACTTCTCGACAAATCTGCTGCCCATCAATGCCAGGAAGGTTTAAGTCCAAAAGAACCAAATCTGGATGAGCGGCAATAATCTGCTGAGGAACTGCTTCAAAAGAAGTGAGCGCTTGAGCCTCAAAGCCATTTCTTTGTAGCAACAGTACCAACTCTTGCTGAATCTGATGATCATCTTCTACAACTAGGATTTTTGTCATACACACTCACCCCTTACTACTCTACGCAAGCCCTACAAAGTGCTGGGCGTTTTCCCAGAGTATGGTATACGTCTTCTCTTTTGGAATATCAAGTTGCTGCCAACGAAGCTCCGCCAAACGCTCGACCGTATGCACAACCATCGCTGGTGTGCACTCCCCTCCACGCAAAGGCTCTGGCGCCATGTAGGGAAAGTCAGTTTCTGAAAGCAATTGTGCCTCTGGACAGGAAATCATTGCCGCTCGAATATCATCTGAGCGCTTAAAAGTTGCTGCACCACCGAAGGCTATAAAGCAGCCAAGGTCTGCAAAAGGCTTCATTACCTCTGGACCGTCGGTATAGCAATGCAGGTCACAGCCTGCCTTAGGCACGCCCATACGGTTTAATATTTCCAGCGCCAAATCATGAGCGTGCGTATCATCAGCACTGTCACGCAAATGCAACTCAACGCGTTGATTATGCTCGTGTGCAATGGAGAGCTGTCGCTCAAAGACCTTACGCTGGACCTCTTCTGAAACCTCACAATATGGTCCAAAATCAAGACCAATTTCTCCCACACCAACGCAAAGAGGATACTCAAGAAGTTCAAACAAGCGCTGTTCAGCCTCGTGGTTATAATCTGGTGCGCTATAAGGATGTGCACCAACCATAAAATACGTATGCTCAAACAAATACTCTGCAGGTAGATCACAGGGTACACAAAGATCTGCTGCAGCTAGTTTTGTTAAAGCTTGGCGAGCCTCACTAAGCGTAGACTCAAACCATCCTTTAAAGGTGGTAGTATCTACCCATTTACGAGGAAACTCCGCAGCAATGTCTACCGGCACAATAAGCATGCGAACACCCGCTGCGGCCGCACGTGCAAGAGACTCTGCAGCATTATGCTCATGCAGACTGCCTAAGTGGCCATGAGTATCGGCAACAGGAGCCAAAACACGCGGTGCTGAACGAGGCGTGCCGTAAATATCATGGAATAACTGACCATCAGAAAACGAAAGTGCTTCTACTTCTTCTGCTGGTAAATGATGCTTTTTCTTACTCACTCAAAGGCTCCAAAGCAGCGGCAAAACGAATAAAATCTTGACTAGTCAAAACTTCTGCACGAACCGTAGGTGCAATTCCTGTGTCGAGAAACGCCTGATCAAGCTTATCTTTATCAAAGCCAGACGCACTCATTGAATTACGAATGGTCTTTCTGCGCTGAGCAAAGGCAGCATCAATGACATTCATAGTATGCAAGAGCTCTTCTTCTGAAAGAAACTCAGAGGTCAATGGGTTTCTCGCCTCTGTGCGATCAAGACGAACTACGGCAGAGTTAACGCGTGGTGGAGGCATAAAGTTGCCAGGACCCACTTCAAACCTACCGGTAACCTGCGCGAATAAAGACAACTTTGCGGTATAGGCACCATATGCCTTGGTAGAAGGCTTGGCAGCAATTCTATCGGCCACCTCAGCCTGCACCATAACTACCGCTCGCTCAAGCGAAGGAAGCTCCTGAAAGAATTTAAGGATCAGCGTAGCCGCCACCTGATACGGTAGATTGGACACAAATTTAGTTGGCATCGGGGTAGTCGAGGCAGCGCTCTGAGCAACAGCTGGAAGGGCTCCGTAAGCTTCAGCAAGCTTCTGCGGCGTTATTGCCAACGCATCACCCATAACCAGTGCAAACGAGTCTGGATGCGGTTCCTTGCAGGTTACTGCTAAGACTTGCTCAAGCTCAGAGTCTGCCTCAAGCGAGCAAACCGCAAGAACGTTGTCGAGCAAGGCTACCGTGAGGGTACCCAAACCAGGTCCAACCTCAACAACCACATCGGTAGGCTGAACCTCTGCAAGCTGAACGATCTTCTCGATAATGTGGTCTTGCACTAGGAAGTTTTGTCCCAGTCTATATTTAGTGGCAAGACCAAAACGTTCTAGCGTATCTTTAGTGGCTCTCTGATTAGCAAGCCACGATGTCTGATGCGATGCGTGCTCCGACACGATTACTTACTTGCAAGACGTGGGAACAGAGCGTCTCCCTTAGAAACGGCCAAGCCGCCCTGAAGCTTGCCCCATGTGCACTCGCTACGGGTATCGGTAGAGTTAATCTCTACCTCATCAAGGCTCATACGGCGCAAAACCTCTGTAGATGTGGTAGGCATGAATGGCATAAACAGGTGTGCACAAATGCGGATAGACTCAAGTATCGTATAGATAATCTCTGCAAGCTCTGCAGCACGCTCTGGATCTTTTGCCACCGTCCAAGGAGCGGCATCCTCAATATAGTGGTTAGCTGCGTGGACAAGCTCCATGATGATATTCTTAGCGCCTACGTAGTCCATCTTCTCCATGCAAGCAGCATAACAGTCATAGATGCCCTCAGCCAGCTTGCGCAGCGGATGGTCTGCAGCAACAGAAGAACCATCAAAGGTTGGAGTGACACCCTCAAAATACTTATCGCTCATATTAAGGGCGCGAGAAACCAAATTACCCCAGCTATTTGCCAGGTCAGCGTTATAGACCTGCTCCATGCGCTCAAAGGAAATGCCAGAGTCCTCACCAGGGGTGACATCGGTCATGAAGTAATAGCGATAGCCCTCAACGCCAAGCAAATCCAAAACATCCTTAGGTGCAATGGCGTTTCCGCGAGACTTGCTCATCTTCTCAACAACACCAGTCTCAGAATTACGGACGTTCAAGAAGCCGTGAGCAAAGATGTGCTCAGGAACAGCCTCGCCAAGAGCCATAAGCATTGCAGGCCAAATGACGCAATGGAAGCGGATGATGTCCTTACCAACAACGTGCATCTGAGCTGGCCAGAAACGCTTTCTCATAGCAGCAGCCTCTGGACTATCATCACCGTAGCCAACAGCAGTGTAGTAGTTGAGAAGAGCGTCAAACCAGACATAGGTTACGTGAGACTCATCAAAAGGAACTGGAACGCCCCAATCAAAGCTGGTACGGGATACAGAAATATCCTGGAGACCAGACTCAACAAAGCTACGGACCTCATTTGCACGGAAATCAGGCTCAATAAAATCTGGATGCTCAGAATACAGCTCAAGCAACTTGTCCTGGAATGCAGAAAGCTTGAAGAACCAAGATTCTTCAGAGACACGCTCAAGCTCACGATGACAATCTGGGCAGAGATGTGCGCCCTTGCAACCAGCCTCTTCATCTGCTTTCTCTACCTGGGTCTCAGTGAAGAAAGTCTCCTCATGGATGCAGTACCAGCCATCATAGGATCCCTTATAGATGAAGCCAGCCTCACGCATGCGCTCCCACAGATACTGGACAGCTTTTACGTGGCGCTCATCGGTAGTACGGATAAAATCGTCATATGAAATGTTGAGCTCTTCATAAAGTCCCTTGAAAAAAGGAACCTGAGAATCACACCATGCCTGTGGAGACAAGCCGTGATCAGCTGCAGCAAGAGCGACCTTCTCGCCATGCTCGTCCATACCAGTGAGGAAAAAAACATCGTAACCAGCGGCACGCCTAAAGCGAGCCTGGATATCGCAAAGCAGGGTGCAGTACGCAGTTCCCAGGTGTGGCTTTGCGTTGACGTAATAAATTGGGGTGGTAATAAAGTATGACGGCTTAGCCTCGGGCATAATGACTCCCTTTGTGTAAGTTGCAATAACTTAACCAGTATAGAGCAAATGCTGGGCTTTCTTTGTGTTGGTATAGTGATTATGCCTCGTGAGCAAGAATTGCCTGATATGCCTCATCGCGCGCAATACCAAACTTCTGAGCAAGCTCCTTGGCTAAGGCTGATTTTCTAATGCCAGCAGCAAGACCCGCTTGGATAGCATCTTCAAGTGAGAGCTGAGACTCGCCCGCTACCTGCGATGATGCAGAGAAAAGCTCTTCTTCTGTGGGAGCCGCGATAACCAAAACACACTCGCCTTTCAGGTTTTCTTTTGCAGCAAGTACTTCTACAAGGCGAGAAGCCACATCGCGCACCACTTCTTCGTGCAGCTTAGTAAGCTCTCTGACAAGAGCCACCTGCCGGGTAGGAAACACCTCGGCTATAGCTTCAACAGTTGCAAGCACCCTAAACGGAGATTCATACAACACAATGGTGCCAGGAATTGCTGCAAGCTGCTGCAAGCGCTGAACAATCTGTCCGTGCTTTCTGGGCAAAAAGCCTTCAAAGAAGAAATGTTCACTTGTCAGGCCCGATGCAACAAGTGCACAAGTTACCGCAGAAGGACCTGGAATAACCTCCGTTGCAAGACCTTCTGAAAGCGCCGCATCAACCAAATGCTGACCTGGATCAGAAATACCCGGCATACCTGCGTCTGACACAAATGCAACACGCTTACCAGCGCGAATCCTCTCAAGTGTTGGTTCAATTTGCGATTCAATAATATTTTGATCACAGCGCTGCAGCGGCACATGAATGTCAAATGCCGAGAGAAGCTTTGAAGTTACACGCGTGTCCTCACATAAAATGACATCTGCTGCTGCAAGCGTCTCTTTAACGCGCGGTGACGTATCCGAAAGGTTACCAATAGGCGTGCCCACAATAGACAGTTTACCTGCTAAAAGAGTAGATTCTGTCATTACTCGAGCATTCCCCTCTCAAACGTTGCAAGCGCAACACGTGCGTCCCATGCGGCCAAAAATGCAGAGGTCTTCCAGGTCTGGAAGAACCATGCAGGACACGTATTGTACACTTTGAGCTGGCCAGAGGCGTAAATACGCTCAAGAGCAATTCTTCCTTCCGCAGTCATAGCGCCGTCAATGCTTGGTAGTGACGCGGACCACTTGCCTACCATTACGGGTAGACCCCCTGATGCGGAAGTCTTCAAATACGCTTCGTTTTTATCAATGAGCTGCTGTACCCCACGAGGACCTGAACAATCAATTCCCTCACAAGGCTTATCAAGATGAGCATCAAGCCAAACATTTTGGTACGCTTGCTGGCTCATAAAACGCCTAAATCCCTGGGGCCAGCCACCATCTGGGAGAATAACCACAGGTTCTTCTCCTGCCACAGATCTAATAGTCTCATAAGCACGGCGATAATAGTTTCTAAGCGAATGACCAGGTATTCCATCAGTTAGCTTAAAACCCTTGCGCACGCGAGGTTTAACCTCATCAGCTACTTCAATGCCATAAAAACCGCTACGATGGGCATAATGAAGGGCAAGTTTATGCAGAATAGAAAGAGACTTTTCTCCAGAAATTCTGGTACGTGGAGCACCACCTGGCTGATCGTCCAAACCATCGGGCAATCCTGGGTTTACTGCCAGTACAAAAATAACATGCAAACCAAGCTCTTCTGCCCATTCAAGAGCCTTATCAAGCTCAGCAATACAGCTTACATATGGTGTATCAGCGGCTTCTTCGTCAAAAACATACCAAGGCACAGAAATTCTCGCCGCATTAAAACCGCGAGCGGCAATGCTCACAAAATCAGAACTCTGAATAAATGAAGAACGATGCTCTTTAACAAGATTATGGTAGTCCTCAACACCTAGTGCTTTAATGAGCTGAGCCTCATCAACACAGCCCGTGCGCGCAAACGGCTCAGGAGTTACCCACGGTTCAAGCGTAAGCCAACCGGTTAAATTGACACCTCGCAATGTTCCGTGAGCCATGAAATTCCACCTCACCAAAAGATAAAACCTCTACATACGTAGAGTATACCCATCGAGGTTATGTTGCTCGCACAAGCTTTAAAAACAACAGGTTAATTCATATTTTTTGAATAAATGGCGCAATTGTTGGGTGTCTCATCAACCTCAACAGAAGAAACGGGCAAGCCTTCAGCTTCAAGTTGCTCAAACAGATACTTGGCCAGATTTTCTGCTGTTGTTCTAAAGGGCAGCACGGTAAGCGAGAAACCCTCTTCTGTAAGACAGTTCAATGTCTTTTCAGAAAGAGAACCCTCCTCAATCAAAAACGTATGATCAAGGGAATCACACAGTGCGCGAACCTTACGCTTAAAAACGCCAAAGTCCATAACCATATCTTTTTCTGTGCCAGCCTCGCCAAGTTCTGCAGTGGAAATACAAGCAGTTACGTGCCAGCGATGACCGTGGAGGTTTTCGCACTTGCCATAGTAGTTTGTAAGAAAATGTGCTGAGTCAAAGGCATATTCGGTCTTGAGCGTATACATTACGCGTTGTCCTTTGAACCGCGACTACGATCATCTCGTCCAGCTCTTCTATGCCTACGACGCGTAGCGTTCTGTGACTGAGCGTTTGCAGATCCAACATTAGATGCACTACCAGAGCCAGAAGCATTCTGTGAAGAACCCTGTGCCTTCATGCCCGCCCTATCGCCTGGACGACGAGTCCTCTTTGTACGGACCGGAATCTGAGTCTCATCGGCACTCTGTGCACTCTGAGAAGCATCTGTCCTTCTAAAACGCTTGCCCTGAGGCTGTTTCTGAGCAGAAGCTGAGCTCTGTTCGTTCTTCTGAGGTGCCTGAGCGTTTGTGACGCCATCGTCTGTTACGTGATGACGGCGACGCGTACGACGCAGCGTATCAGTTGCGGCATCAAAGGTGCTGGAACCAGAGTTTACTTGAGCGTTCTTTGAGGTTCTTACACGACGAGTACGAGAAGAGCTTTGAGCACCCTGCTCTTCTCGAGCGTTTCTTACACTAGGCTTCTGCGCGTTTTCCTGTCTATTTGCATTACTCTGCTCGGAGCGCTCACGTTTGCGTCTTGGAGCCTCAGTAACAAAGAGATCAGGATTGATTTCTGGCTCTTCATCAACTATCAAACCGTTTGCTTTATCAAGTTCTGCCAGGGCCATCTGAACCTCAACAGATTCAAGACGCTCAAGTGCAGCACGAGAAACACTGTCTGGTCTGCAAGAACAACCTAGCTCATCCGACTTCTGCTGTGCTGCAGGAGATGCATCCATGTCAGCAAGAGGAATACGGACCACCTTGCCACTCTCAAGACGAAGTGCAATCTCTTCTTTTGGTGTGTTGTACTCAACAATTTTTGCCATACCCAAAGGAGTCTCAATGACAGCATTACGCTTTGGAGCACGGTTCTTAAAGTCACGATATGCTTCAAACTCATAGCGCAAGCAGCACATTAAACGGCCACAAGCACCAGAAATTTTAGTAGAGTTCAAAGGCAAATCCTGCTCTTTTGCCATACGAATAGAAACTGGCTCAAAAGAAAGACCAAACCTTCTACAGCAAAGCTCTTGTCCACAGTGGCCATAGCCACCAATGACCGCTGCCTCTTCTCTGACGCCAATCTGACGCATATCAATACGCTCGTGAAGTTCATGAGAAAGCTCACGGACAAGCTGTCTAAAGTCCACACGATCATCAGCAGAGAAGTAACAAACGACCTTCTCGCCATCAAAAAGATACTCAACGCCAATAGGCTTCATCTCAAGTTCTTCTTGAACAACAAACTTCCTGAATACGGGAAGCGCAGCCTCGCCCTTAGTGGCAAGTTCTTCTGCGCGAGAAAGATCTTCTTCAGTTGCTACGCGAACAACATCTTTAAGCTCAGCTTTGTTTGTCTTGTATTCAAACTCCTCCTGAGAAATCTCACGAGGATCAGCAATAGCAAGGCCAATCTCTAGACCACGCTCAGTCTGGCAAATGACGTGATCGCCTTCAAGAACGCCAGACTCCTTTGGATCAAACCAAAGGTCACGTGCGGCGTATTCAAATTTCACCGGGACAACGGTGGGCATGTAAGTGCCTCCTTGATATGCAGCAGCATAACCTCAAGGGTTAGCTGGGGAGAAACAGAGCGGTCCAGGTTGTTTTGAGCCTCTTGCACCGCAGCTAGAGCCCCAAGTACACCCTGGGTATGAGTTTGAGACGCAACACGGTCAATAATGCCTGCCGCATCCGTATTTACTATTTCTTCATCGATTGCTTCACAACATAAAAGTACATCGCGAAGAAGCGATTCCAGAATTGCCAACATTTCTATGATACCCGAACGCTCGCGCGCTGTGAGCTCTCGCTTATTTGCGGCCTCAACCTGCTTCAAAGCGGTGCTCGTAAGAAAGTCTTCACTTTGAGCAAGTGCCTCTTCTTGGGCTCGCCTTACATCACCTAGAGGAATTTTTGCAGCTTCTATCAGCTCTTTTGCGGATATGAGCACATCCCACGAGTCATTTCTGAGCAGATTGCCAAAAACGTCAATGAGTTGTCTGCGAATATTCTTGCGCGTAGACGACTGCAAAAACTCCACAGCTCTACTAGGGGTTCCTGTTGCTGCGAGCGCAATACGAGCTTCCTGTTCTGTGGCAGAAATCTCTCGCATAATAGCAGCTTTAGCTACAGCGTCAGTAAGCGTTCTAAACGCAACCACCTGACAACGAGAAACAATAGTGGGAAGTACCGCAGAAGAAGAACGTGCAGACAGAATAAAAATAGTATCTGCAGGTGGCTCCTCGATAGTTTTAAGCAGCGCATTTGCTGAATTCTCTCGAAGCAAATCAGCACGATCAATTACATAAATCTTATGAGTTGATCGCATGGGAGCGAGGCTAACATCAGCGGTGAGTTGACGAATTTGCTCAATAAGATAACCGTTTGCAGAGGCTGGAGTAAGCACGTGCACGTCAGGATGAGTGCCGCGAGAAATACGAATGCAGTCGTCACAAGCAGCGTCACCGCCTTGAGCACAAAGAACACACTGCGCTAAAGCTTTGGCCGCGAGACCTTTACCAGAACCAGGAGCACCTACAAACAAATAGGCATGACCAAGTTTGTGCTCATGCAATGCTCGTGCAAGCAAGTTTTGAACCTGAGGTTGATCTTGAAGACGCGTTAGTGCCTGTGGAAGCGGATAGGCAGTATGAGCAGTATGTGCACTCTCTTGTGTCATGAAGACATCACTCACCAAGCTCACAGATGCCCGGAATAAGATCAGCTAACAGCTGGCGAGTACGCATACGGACCTCGTCAATACTGCCATCTGCATCAATAGCTTTTACACGCTCAGGCTCATCTTGTAGAAGCTGCTTATAACCAGCAAAAACACGCTCCTGGAAGGCAACACCCTCTGCTTCTAATCTATCAGTATCATTTTGTGTAGCACGCGCATGAGCAACTGTTGGCTCAAGCATAAAGACAAGGGTCCTATCGGGAGAAACCCCACAGCTTCCCAAATGATTTGCATGGTGGACTAAGTCCGTATCAAGACCACGACCAGCTGCTTGATAGGCGTAAGTGGAGTCATAAAAACGATCACACAAAACTACCTTGCCAGATGCTAGAGCTGGGCGAATAACCTCTTCCACTAGCTGGGCGCGACTTGCTTCGTAGAGTAACAGCTCACACTCGTCGCACATTGCGCCGTTTTTTGGATTGAGAACAACATCTCTGATCTGCTCAGAAATAGCAGTTCCACCGGGCTCACGAACAAAGACCACATCAAAGTTAAGAGCCTTAAGGTCTTCTCGTAGAAGAGAAGCTTGTGTTGACTTGCCACAACCATCAACGCCTTCAAGCGTAATAAACAAGCCTTGTGATGTACATGTATTTTTGTTCATGCTTCCCTCCCTCTTAACTATCTCACGATACAGACAGATTGTGTTTCTCGCCATGAATATTCTAAAGGTTTTACGCATTTCCACATGAAAAGCGCTCAAAAAAGGGTAAAAATACGTATGGAGCGAGCGTTGGAGAGGGACGCTCGTTCTTCCAAAAACGGTGCACCCCTTGATGCACCGTCATACGTTTTTACTTTTTTGCTGTCTTAGTGGATTTAGTGCTCCTAGTATTCTTACGGGCACCTCTGCGCGGGGCAGTTTTCTTTTCTTTACCAGGGCAATCGTAATTTGGACACAGCTTCCAAGGACCACGCTGGGTAGTAACAACCACCATAGGAGCACCGCAGTCTGGGCAGACCTCATCGGTCTTCTCAAGCTTTCCACGAGCAGGCAGAGGATAGCTTGTTTCGCACTCCTCATAGTTGGTACAGCGGATAAAACGCTTGCCCGTGCGCTCTGACTTATGAGCTACCAGGTCTCCATGCTTGCCATTTGCTTTGCAAGTTGGGCACTCGCCCACAATAAGATCTGGCTCCGAATTTGTAGGACAAGCTGGATTGATGCAAGTCTCATACGCGCGCTGTCTAAACGGCTGAACCTTTACACGAGGAGCACCACACTCTGGGCAGACGCCAGCCTCTCCCTCAAGCGGTTCAACACGTCCCTGAGGCAGTGGATACGTAACATCACAGTCTGGCCAGCCCATGCAGCCAACAAAGCTTCCACGAGTCTTTAGAGAGCTCTTGGCAACCAAATCTTTGCCACACTTAGGACAGGTTCCAACCTTTGCGTCAGCAGTGACTGCATCCGCAATGGCCTCAGACAGATCTTCCTTGTGATCAATGAGCACATCAATCATGCCCGCAAGCAGGGATCTTGAGTGCGTAACAACGCCATCACGCGTATCTTTGCCCTCAGCAACGCTAGTCATATCGGATTCAAGCTCAGCCGTCATATCAGGCGAGGTAATGTGTGGTGCAAATTGCGAAAGAGCATCGACAATTGCCATACCAAGCTGACTTGGCTCAACAGGATCATTCTTGAGGTATTTACGCTGATAAAGCGTATCAATGATGGAAGCACGTGTAGACTTTGTGCCCAGACCACGCTTCTCCATTTCTTGAATAAGCTTACCCTGACTATAGCGAGCAGGTGGCTCTGTCTGCTTAGCATCAAGCGATAAAGACTTAATGGAGACAATCTCTCCCTCGCCTACATCAGGAATCTGATCGTCTTTCTTAAGGCCAAAAGGATAAATTTCTCTAAAGCCTGGCTCTGCCAGTACCGTTCCGTTTGCAACAAAAGGCTGACCAGCAACATCAAGCGTAATCTTGGTACCACTCATAGTAGCTGGACCCATAAGGGTTGCTAAGAACCTTCGAGCAATAAGGTTATAAAGCTTCCAAGCTGCAGGCTGCAAAGAATCTGGATTTGCCGCTGCCGTTGGATAAATTGGCGGGTGGTCGGTAGACTCCTGCTTGCCACGAGTTGCATGAAGCTTTGGCTGACCCAAAAGCTTTTTACAAGTAGGTGCATACTGAGGAACTGCAGACAACGTGCGCACACAATCTTTCAGGTCAAGAGAGCTTGGATACACCGTGTTATCAACACGCGGATACGAGATTAAGCCATCCATGTACAAAGACTCTGCCAAACGCATGGTTCTAGCTGGCGAGATACCCTCTGCAGCTGCAGCTGCTTGCAGCGATGTAGTGTTAAATGGAGCTGGTGGCTGCTGCTTTCTGCTACAAGACTCAATCTCGACAACCGTTGCCTGCGTTTGATCTTTCACAACGTCATAAACTGTATCTGCTTCAGCCTGATCCCAGAACCTTGCAGTATGGTGAACCATCTTAAACGTTGCTTCGTCGTCATCTTCTGGAGAAGCAACACCAGAAATGACCCAATAATCTTCTGGCTTAAACGCCAAACGCTCACGCTCACGCTCAACAACAAGTGCCAGCGTAGGAGTCTGAACACGACCAGCAGAGCGCGTATTGCCCAGACCACCAAAGCGTGCGGTAGTCAGATAACGGGTTAATACCGCGCCCCAAATAAGATCAATGTACTGTCTGGACTCACCTGCTGCAGCCAAGTTGTAATCAAGATCCACCAGATTATTGAAAGCAGTCTCAATCTCTGTCTTAGTAAAAGCAGAGTAGCGAGCACGAAATACTGCCAGATTAGGATTAACCAAGAGAACCTGTGCCAATGCATCAGAGCCAATAAGCTCACCCTCGCGGTCAAAGTCTGTGCCGATGATGACAGACTCTGCCTTCTTAGCAAGATTCTTGAGCGCTCGAATAATCTCTTTTTCTGCAGGTTGTTTATCTACAGGAGCCCAAATCAAATATGGCAAGCTGGGGATTTTCCAGCCCTTAAGGTCAACACCATCTGCCATAAAAGGCTTGCGCTTAACCTTGTAAGGAGGACGCTCAAGACCATCTGGAACGTCTGCAGGAAGGTGCTCCCCTTCTGCAGTTTCTCCGTACCAGCCTTCTTCCTTATCAAACTTCAAAGCTAAAGGAAAATCAGGTTGCAGAATATGACCACGAAGACCAATTGCAACATAATCCTCGCCACCGCGTCTAAAACGATAAACAGGAGTGTTGTATACCTTGTCTGCCTCAGGTTTACCTGATTCAGACAGAAGGCGAGCAATCTGCTGCGCTGCGTCGTTTTTCTCGGTAACAACTAAAATCAAAGAACAACACTCTCCAAAATTAAAATGCGGAAACACTAGATTTTATCGAGCTCATGCTGATCGTAGTCCTCGCGGCTCCACTTAAGAGCAGCCTTGCCGTCGCGGGCAATAATGACATAACGAGCAACAGCCAGAGCAATTTCATACAGCAAAATAAGAGCTGTAAACATCAAAATCATGGTGACAGGAGATGCGTCAGGAGTGACCACTGCAGAGAGAATCATCAGACCAACGTAGACGTAACGCCACTGTTCACGCATGTTCTTATAAGGAACAAGGTGAAGGATGGCCAGGTAGAAGATAGCCAATGGCAGTTGGAATGCAACGCCAAAACCAATCTCAAACATCATAATAATATCGAGATAATCGCTTGCCTCATTAATAGTTCCTGCAAACTCCTGCGACTGTTCAATCATCCAACCAATAGCAGTGTTCAAAATGACAAAGTAACAGAACAACATACCCAAGAAGAACAGGGTAATCATAGCGGCTACGGTAGGAACAACCCACTTGCGCTCTTTAGCGTTAAGCGCAGGCAAGAAGAATGCCATAATCTCCCAGATGATAATAGGTGTACAGATAATCACCGAGAAGAAAAAAGCCACCTTAAACCTGATACTAAAGCCACCAAGAACCGAAATAACCGTAAGTTTACCGTCGGTTAGAAACTCCTTAATAGGATCAATCAAAATCTCAATCAATGCAGGTGTTGCAAAGTAAATAATAATTGCGGTAACAAAAAGAGACACCACCACAATAGTCACACGGCGACGGAGTTCTCCCAAGTGATCAAAAAGTGGCATACGAGCTGGAGTAATAGGCATTATGCGCGAAAGCTGGACTTATGCGTCCTGGCTTTCTCCCTCCTCTCCAGCAACTCCTTCTTTCTTATCTTCTGCCATAGAGCGAGAAGAACGTACAGATCCAAGGTTATACAAATCTTTTGCAGATAGAGCGGCTGCAGAAGTTTCTTCTGTAGCCTTAGGTGTTGTCTGTTCAGTTGCCTCTGTAGAATCACCGGAGAAGTCAACAGAAGAAGTGACTTCTGATCCAGCTGTAGCAGTCTCCTTAGCAGAAACGGCTTCTGGTTGCTCGGTCTTCTCGACCGTCTCATCCTGCTTGTTCTGCTCAGCTGCCTCGACAGCAGCCTTCTCGGCTGCCTCACGCTCCTCCTTTAGGCGAGCACGACGCTCAGCAAAGGTTTCCTGGTGATCAGTATCCTCGCGGTCAGCATCAGATGCAGCATTTTTTAACTGCTCGGAGCGCTTGGGCTTCTCGTGAAGTGCATCCGCTGCAGGATCAAGTAAATCTGCACGGACAACTTTATTAAAGCCCTCTTGAGCATTCTGGAACTGCCTTAAAGCACGGCCAAGCGTGCGACCCATACCAGGTAATTTATCAGGACCAAATACTAAAAATGCAAAGAGCAAAATTAGTACGAGCTCTGTTTCTCCAATGCCAAACACAAGCAATACCTTTCTGGAACAAACATAAACAAGCTCTTTGAACAGTTACATCAAAGAGCTTACAAGTTACCAAACCTACTTGCGAACGTTAAGGTCTTTATCAACCCCAAGAAGCGTAAAGACACGTTCCACGTTTTTCTGAGGATTTGCAACAACAAGCACAGAATCACTCTCTTGCGCTCGATGTGCGGCACCCACTAAAACGCCAATGCCCGTCGAATCAATATAAGCTACCTCAGCAAAATCAGCTTCAACTTCTTTTGCTCCATCGGCGAGCGCAGTATCCAAAGCATCGCGAAGCTCAGAGGCGTTTGATACGTCTACCTCGCCCTCAATGCGAATAATGGCCTTTGCATCTGTAATTTCAGAGCTTATTTCTAGTGCCATAACTCCTCCTTACTTAGTGTTATTTGAAGAGGTAGAGGTGTTCCCGTTTAATGCATCAAGAATTTTCTGCGCATTATCCCTCACACCGGCGCTATTATCGGAATCTTTTTCAATTGCCTTCTGTAGCGCCTCTTTTGCAAGATCTACTTGATCAGTAACACGATACATCATTCCCAAATTAAGCCAACCTTTAGCATAGTCTGGAGAACGATCTGTTACTTCCTTAAGTGTATCGATAGCACCTGTTTGATCGCCTGCATAGAACTGAGCAATAGCTCTATCAACACGAACCTCGTCAGAATCATTTGAAGCAAGATAGGTATTGTACTCGGCAATTGCTTTGTTAATCAGTTGCAAAGACTGCTTCTGAACAGAGTCATCCTGAGAAGAGCTCTTAAGCGCCATTCCCCATCCTAAATAAGTACGAGCCAAATCAAGATGTGCTGGAAGATTATCTGGATTTGACTGAATAGCAGACTCTTTTTCTTCTGCCTGCTTCTGATACACCTGGTTAATAGCCTCAGGAGTACGCTGCTGAGTCTGATTCCTCTTTTGTGAATTAGAGAAAATGTTTGCCAGTGAAGGCAACATCATAGAAATAGCAATAAAGAGCGAGAATACTCCAATAGCAATCTTCATAGCTGTAGAAGGGCCTGGTTTTTTAGAAGTCTCATCAGACTTACGATTCTTTGCCTTCTTTTTTGCTGTCTGGTTGGCCATGGCAACCAGCTCTTTTTCAGCCTTCTGTTCTGGTGTAAGTTCTGGCTTTGAAGTATTAGTTGGCATTTAATATCCAATCGCTTTTTCTAAACATAACTTATCAAGATACGGCAGAATGGGTCTACTTTCAAAGTAAATACCAAAGTTACACAAGCTATCCCCAGACGCTCTGTCCACGATCAACTTTTGCCAGTCGAGCACTTACTTGTTTAACAGCAACAATAAAGACGTCAAGCGCAGCATCAAGCTCTTCCAATGTTGGGTAACTTGGAGCAATTCTGATATTAGTATCAAAAGGATCCTTACCTCCTGGCCAGGTAGCTCCTGCAGGTGTCATGGTAACGCCCAGTTCATTGGCGCGAGAAACAATTGCGCGCGCAGAGCCAACAGGACCATCAAACGAGACAAAATAGCCACCCCTGGGATGAGACCAGGTTGCAACGTTCAAATCTCCTAAACCCTCCTGCAATTTGCGTTCTACCAATTCAAAACGTGGTCGAAGCAATTCGGCATGCTTTTGCATGTGAACTTCAATGCCTTGAGCATCTTTGAGGAAACGCACATGTGCCAGCTGAGAGATCTTTTCGGGAGAAACTCGAGCAACCTTGTAAGCGCTCTGAATTTCTTTAATGTCCGCAGGACTTGCGGCAACCCATGCCATGCCTGAGCTTGGGAAGGTTACCTTTGCCGTTGAGGCAAAAGCAATAACCAGGTTCTTTTGAGCATCGCCTGCAGCAACCTCTGCAAGTGCATCAAAGATATTGAGGAGCTGAGGAGCCTCGGATTCTGGTACAAAGGCGTGAATTGCGTAGGCGTTATCCCAGAAGATTCTAAAGTCAGGAGCTGCAGGTTTGAGGTTTGCAAACGCACGGACAACCTCATCTGAATAGGTGATACCAGTAGGGTTAGCAAAACGAGGTACACACCAAATTCCCTTAACAGAGCTGTCGTTCTCAACAAGCTCTCTGACCACGTCCATATTTGGACCGTCTTCAGTCATGGGTACGGCAACGTTTTCAAATCCGTAATGTTGTGTAATAGCAAAATGTCGGTCATAGCCGGGAGCAGGGCAAAGGAACTTGAGTGTAGTGCCCTGAGCTTTTGCAGCCGCCATCTGCTCTGCCCAAGAAGGCTGACCAGCAAGACCGTGGGTTACGGCGTGAGAAATAATGTCGTGCATAAGGTTAAGGCTAGAAGAGCCATTTACAATGACCTGATCAGCAGGTACCCCTGTGAGCTCTGCAGCGAAGGCTCGCACAGAAGGAAGACCCCAAGGGTCTCCGTAGTTATCTGCAAAAGAGCCGCTGTCAGTCAGATCAGAAGCAGAGTTCAGCTCGTCAAGCATCGGCTTAGACAGCGCAGTCTGTGTAGGGCTTGGCTTTCCGCGAGCCATATCAAGCTTGAGGTTTTTCTCGCCAAGTGCACGAGCTTGTTGTCCAATAAGCTCAAGAGCCTGGTTAAGCTCAGCATCGCTCATCTTCTGATAAGCGTTTTGCTCAGAGGTTGACTTTGGCTGGAACAGCTCGCGAGAAACTAGCTCAAACATAACACTCCCCTTTTTGGTCTCTGCGTGATACAAAGTATAGGTGATTTGAAAATCGACGCGACAAGGAGAATCATGGCAAATTCTGCACAGCCTGGCATGCGCTCGGAGGCATATGGCGAGCTTCAGCACCTTGTTGACAACCTTTATAAACACAAACCTTCAGGCACGATCACTAAGGTTGACGTGCTGATTCAAGCTGAAGTAGACGATCTTCAAGAAGATTTACAAGAGGTTATTGAGCTGATTCCATCGGGCACATATGTACGCGCTCGCCTCTGCGATCAGATTAACTCAATTGTTACAGCGCACGGTTGGGGCTTTACCTACGGTACCGTCGAATAGCCATAGCTTGCCAATTATAAAAGTAATAAAATTGTATATATAAGACGGTCTTTTTCTAATAAGTCGGAGGCGCGTCATGTATGAAGGTTGGAAAGATTTTATTCTTGGCACACTCAAGAAAAGTTTATTTTTTGATAAGTCCTTTCCAATGGCGTATCTAATAAATAAAATTGCTTTAACCGGCTTAATCTTAATATGGCTATTCACCATTGTCTCGATGTGTCTCTCTCCTGCAGGACAAGATGCCTCAATAGGCGGAGTGAACATTCTACGCGCCAGTTTTTTAATAACTTCTGCGTATTATTTTGTGGGGTTCTGCATTTTAATAGTCAAGAATAGAAAGAGTCGTACGACTCATTAGGCTTATATTTTTACTCGCTGTCTTTCCGCATGCTGTTCTTTTGATGCTTATAGAACTCTGAAACATGCACAAATAGTAGACCCAAGATTGCAGAAGCAAACGATGCGGCGAGAACAGCCACTTTAGCTGCAAGAATCTCCCCTGCATCTGGGAATGCAAGATTAGAGATAAGAATTGACATGGTAAAGCCTAGGCCGCCCATAAGACCAACAGCTGTAATCTGAACCCAATCAACTTTTGCAGGAAGCTTGCAAATCTTGCATTTAACCAGCAACAGCGTTACAAAAATAATTCCCAGTGGCTTTCCAAGAACAGCACCAAAGAACACGCCGTGTGCAATGGTGCTGCTCAACAGAGCACCAAAATCTGCTCCTACCAGCGTAATCTGTGCGTTTACAAACGCAAAGATAGGCAGAACAATAAAGTTAACAAAGACAGAAATATAGTGCTCAACGCGTTGAAGTGGTGGGGTTACGTGATGCATGACATGTTCGATTGAGTTGGCGCCATGTGTAAAGTCGTGCTGGCCCAAAACGTGATGCTCATCATCGTAGTGATCATCAAGCTCACGAGCGCGCCTTGAAAGCCAACTTCCTAACTTGCTCAAGCGAACATCAGAGTGAGATGGCAAGAAGAAAGCAAGAAGGACACCTGCAAGAGTGGCGTGAATTCCCGAGTGATACATACAAACCCAAAGAACCAAACCTACAAGCAGGTACGGACCGGAAGAATAAATCTTTAGACGATTCATTCCCCACAAAATAACAAGTACGCCAAGAGAAGCCGCTAACCAGGCAATATTTGGTGTCTGACCATAAAAGAGCGCGATAACCACAATTGCCAAAATATCGTCAGCAATAGCAAGTGTCTGGAAGAAAACTTTGGTCTGGGGACTGATTCTGTTTCCTAAAAGTGACATAACACCAAGCGCAAAGGCAATATCAGTTGCAATTGGTGTTGCCCATCCATGAGGAGCAGTGCTTGCATTAAGCACCAGATAAATAAGGGCAGGAACTGCAACGCCACCAACAGCAGCAAGCATAGGAAGCATTGCCTGTCTTGGCTTTCTGAGCTGGCCAACAGTTACCTCATACTTGAGCTCAATACCCACCAACAAGAAGAAGATTGCCATAAGGAAATCATTCACAAAAGTCTCTAGCGCCATATGAGCATGGATTATTCCAAGCGAGAAACTCATTTGGACTTCAAGAATTTCTCGAACCACCTCATGAGCGGGAGAGTTGGCAACTACAAGTGCAATAAGCGCTGCAAGCACCATGACTGCTGCCGCAATAGTACTGTTAGAGGTAATCTTTCTTAGAGAAGAGCGCTGACCAATTCTTCTAACTACAGCGGGCTCTCTATAAATACTAGACATTATCTGCCGTTCTCTCTTGGTGTCTAAAAGGTATTAATTAAGTATCAAACTATGAAAGTTTTTCTCAAGATACATACCTAGTGTACCGTCTACCTACTGTTAAGAGCAACTTGTCATATCTCAGAAAAACGGGGTATATCTCTATGTAGAATATAGGTAATAGAAAGTCAACGTTTAACTACTTGTAGCACATATATTTGGAGCAGATAATGGACACTAAGCGAATTGCCATCATCACAGACTCAGGAACTAACGTCCCACCTGATTTTGTTGCTGAGCATAATATTCGTATCACCCCGCTTCGTATTAACTATTCTGACGGCTCTTCTTATGAGTCTGGCGTTACTATCACACCAGCAGAGCTTGTTGCTCGCTTTAAAGAAGAGGTTCCAAAGACATCACTTCCTTCTCCGGAAGGTATTAAAGCGGCTTTTGATAATGCTAAAACAGAAGGGTACGAGGGTGCCATTTACATTGCAATCTCCTCTGGACTTTCCGCTACCTGCGATACCGCTCGTATGATTGCAGAATCCATTACAGACTTCCCTATTTATGTTGTTGATACCAAAAACATTGGTATTGCTTCTGGCCTTATTGTTATTGAAGCTCAACGCCTCATTGAGCAGGGTCTTTCTCTTGAAGAGATTGGCCCCAAACTTGATCGAGCTTCTCTTAACACACGCGTATACTTCTCCGTTCCAAGCCTTGAGTACCTCCGTAAAGGTGGCCGCATTTCTGAAGCAATCTATCGTATTGGTTCCATGTTGAATATAAAGCCTGTTCTTACCTGCGATGAAAACGGCAAGTACGTTATTGCCAAAAAGACTCGTGGTTGGCAGAAATCTCTTGCGGGACAGATTGCTTTAGGATCAGCTTTTGCTCAGCAATTTGACCACGTTCATGTGGGAATTTGCTGCTCTGCCCCTAATATCATTTACTCCGAAATGGAAGCCATGATTAAAGAGGCTATTCCTAATGTCACCGACTTTAGGTATGTCGAGGCTGGCTCGGACCTTGTTGTCCATACTGGACCAGGTCTTGTTGGCTATACCGTATTTGGCTACTAAAGATTGCGTACCTCACGTAACTAAGAACAGCCGTCCACTCAGACGGCTGTTTTCTTGTAGAGAATACATATAGCGAGAAGGGTTTCTCGCCCCCCCCATGCATCTGGAGTTACAGCAATGGCTAATCTGCGGAAAAGCCTTGGTCGTCAAGAAGATTGGAGCCATCTGCTGCTTCAGTTGCCAGTTGATCACAGCGTTCGTTAAGCGGATGGCCTGCGTGGCCCTTGACCCACTTGAAGCTTACTTCATGATCTTCCATGGCAGCAAGCAGACGCTTCCAAAGGTCTACGTTTTTGACGGGCTCTTTAGATGCTGTTTTCCAGCCTTTTCTAACCCATCCCGAGACCCATTTTTGATTAAAAGCATCAACTACATATTTTGAGTCTGAATAAAGCTCTACTTGGCAAGGACGTTTAAGTGCTTCAAGGGCAACAATTACGCCAAGAAGTTCCATGCGATTATTTGTAGTAGTTTTATAGCCCTGACTAAACTCTTTTGTATGCTGTTGACCAGAGGGATCGGTATACAGAAGCACTGCCCCGTAACCGCCAGGCCCAGGATTTCCTCGAGATGCACCGTCTGTATAGACTGTGACGTGCATATATGAGGTTGCTGCCTCCATATCAAATCTCCTCTAGAACGTGTCCTATACGTACTTACTTTGCCTCTGCCCAATTGGAACCATAGCTGACATCAGCAATCAAAGGAACACGCAGGGTAACAACGTCTTCCATAGTCTCTTTTACCAGCGTAGAAACTGTCTCAATCTCTGACTCTGGAACTTCCAAGTCAAGTTCGTCGTGAATCTGAAGAATCAGTTTTGACGTAAGACCTTCATCACGCAAGCGTTTCTCGACATTAATCATTGCAATCTTGATAATATCTGCAGCACTTCCCTGCATAGGATGATTCATGGCGGTGCGCTCGCCAAAGGCAATAAGCTGGCGATTTGATTGATTGAACTCTCTAATATGGCGTTTACGACCATACATGGTAATAGCATAACCACACTCGTGAGCCGTGCGGACGGAGTCGTCTAAATACGCACGAACACCAGGATAGGCGTCAAAGTAACGGTCGATCATCTCTTGCGCTTCCTTGCGGGAAATCTTAAGAGACGTTGCCAGACCAAAGGCCTGCTGACCATAGACAATGCCAAAGTTGACCGCCTTGGCACGACTACGAAGTGCTGGAGTAACCTCTTCAACAGGTACGCCAAAGACACGAGCGGCAGTTGCTGCATGGAAGTCAGCGCCGGAATTAAATGCTGCTACTAGGTGCTCGTCAGCAGAAAGATGAGCGAGCAAACGAAGCTCAATCTGAGAGTAGTCGCAGGCGAGAAAAACGCTGCCCTCGGGAACAGTAAACGCGGTGCGAACACGATGTCCTAGCTCAGAACGAGTAGGAATGTTCTGCAAGTTTGGATCAGAGCTAGAAAGCCTGCCCGTTGCAGTAACGGTCTGATTGAGCGTGGTATGGATACGCTTATCACCACGAATAAGTGAAGGAAGAGCATCTAGATAGGTAGATTTGATTTTGGCGCGTTCGCGATACTCAAGAACATCAGCAACAATCTGATACTCCTGCGCCAGCTCTCCAAGAACTTTTGCGTTGGTGGAATAGAAACCAGTACGAGTCTTTTTGAGACCATAAGTTGGAAGCTTGAGCACGTCAAACAAGATATGAGAAAGCTGACTTGGAGAATCCAAGTTGAAATCTTCGCCTGCTGTCTGGTGAATGCTTGCCACGCGTCGTGCAATGTCTTCACCCAGCTCCGAAGACTGCTTAGCAAGCTCTTGAGGATCAACATAGAGACCGCGACGCTCCATCGCGGCAAGTACAGGCAAGAGTTGCATCTCAAGCGAAGTGAAAAGCTCCAAAGAACCGTCATCTTCAAGCTTTTTAGTGAGCACAGGCACAAGAGCCCTAGCGGCTACCGCTCTTAGTGCTGCGGCAGGAATCTCATCTGTAGGCTCAGGTAGCTCAGAGCCAAAATACAGCTCAACCAAGCCATTAATATCAAAACTTGAACGATCTGACTCAAGAAGATACGCGGCAACACCCGTATCAAAGAGTCGGTCAGAATCAATGGTCTCAATATCCAGTTTCTGTGGCTCAGACGAATCGACAGGGCTTACCTCGTGTAGCAGCGCCTTAACATCGTCTGCAGCAACACGAGCTTCTCGCAAAATACGCAAGAGTGCCGCGGTTGCATTTTCTCCCTCAAACTTAAGCAGTGCTTTTTCAGTGGACACCCAAATCGTGCGAGAAAGACTAAAGAGCGCTCCAGTATCAGCGGCAGAATCCTCTGCAACACCAATCCACTCCTGACTCTCAAGAGCAGCGGTTAAAGCAGCAGACGCGTCTCCTGCCTGCAGAAACTCTAACGGAATAGGAAGCGTAGGCGCAACGGAAGCAGTTTGTGCGGCCACACCAGAAGCAGAACCACCAGCCATACGAGCAAGCCTTGAGGTCATGCCTGTAAAGCCCAAGGCCGAGAATGCCTTAACCACGTCATTTGGATTAAATGTTGGGAACTTAGCGTCATCCAGATTGATATCAAGCGGTGCATCAGTACGAATAGTAGCAACCTTGCGGGAGAGTAGCGCGTCATCAATGTGGGCGCGAAGGTTTTCTCCCACCTTGCCCTTAACCTCATCAGCATGAGCAATAACCTCATCAAGCGAACCATACTCCACAATGAGAGCAGCAGCTTTCTTGGGACCAATTCCCGGAACACCGGGAATATTGTCGGAAGAATCTCCCTTAAGGCCATAGAAATCTGGAACAAGCTCTGGCGTAATACCAGCGTAGAGATCTGCCACGGTCTCTGGAGTCATGATTGAGACGTCAGAAACGCCTTTGCGCGTAGAAACAATCTTGACGTTTTCTGTGGAGAGCTGATACATATCACGGTCGCCTGTAAAAAGCAGCATCTGGTAACCCTCTGCCTCTCCACGGCGAGCAAGGGTACCTAAAATATCGTCACCCTCCCAGCCTTCAAGCTGACAGACGGGAACATCCAGCGTCTTGAGCAGCTCTTTGACTACAGGAAACTGTGCGTGCAAAGCAGGGTCCATAGGAGGACGCTGAGCTTTATACTGAGGCAACATATCAATACGAATCTGAGGTTTGCCCTTATCAAACGCACAAATGACACCATCTGGCGAGAAGGACTCAACAAGCTTGATAAACATGTTAAAGAAGCCAAACAGCGCACCAGTTGGCGTTCCATCTGGGGCCGCCATAGGCTGACGGATTGCATGAAATGCTCGATGCATGAGCGAGTTTCCGTCAATAACGGCAATAGTTCTACGCGGTTTAACTGCACCTTCTTTGGCTGATGTGGCGTTGTTTTGATCTGCAGTATTAACTGGCATAGTAGTATCAGACATACCTGCTCCTTTTAGTTTTGTGTGCCTCTATTGTACTAAGACTTCTTCCACTTCGTAATGCAAGAGCCCACAGAAACAAAGCCCACATCTCTTCTTGCCGGCAGCTAAATTTTTTGTAATCGTTATGTTTCTGTTTGCATCCACGCCACCCTCCCTGCGTCAAACGTGCGAAAATAAAAAGCAACTTAACGTGCCCAGCACGCGAGAAAACAGACTAACTGCCAGCATTTACCCACGAGGAGGGGCTGTGGCTCACGACAAAGTTTCTCAGGAATTTGGCTCACTTCTATTTACCGACGCAGACATGCAAGAACGTTTGCCAAGACCAACGTACAAGAAACTTCGTAGCGTCATTCTGGACGGTAAGCCACTTGACCTCGACATTGCAAACGAGGTTGCACATGCTATGAAAGAGTGGGCTCTTGAAAAAGGTGCTACTCACTTTACCCACTGGTTCCAACCTCTCACAGGCATTACTTCCGAGAAGCACGATAGCTTTATGACTCCTCAGGGAAACGGCACTATTTTGATGTCCTTCTCGGGAAAAGAGCTGGTACAGGGTGAGCCTGACGCATCAAGCTTCCCTTCTGGCGGTCTGCGCGCCACCTTTGAGGCTCGTGGTTACACGGTTTGGGATCCTGCAAGTCCAACCTTCATCAAAGATGAAGTTCTCTGCATTCCAACTGCATTTATTTCATACACCGGGGAAGCTCTGGATAAGCGCACTCCGCTACTTCGCTCCCAGGTTGCCCTTGAAAAACAGGCTAAACGCGTTCTTGCACTTTTTGGCCAAAAGCCTTCTCGCGTTGTAACAAACATCGGTCCTGAGCAGGAGTACTTCCTTATCAAAGAGGAAGACTTTGAGCAGCGTCCTGACCTTATCCTTTGTGGTCGCACCCTCTTTGGTTGCGAACCAAGCAAGGGTCAAGAGCTTGATGAGCACTACTTTGGTGCTATTCGTCCAACCGTCAATAACTTTATGAAAGAGCTTGATGACGAGCTCTGGAAACTGGGTATTCCTGCAAAGACCAAGCATAATGAGGTTGCTCCTTGTCAGCATGAGCTTGCACCTGTCTTTGAGCAGGGCACACTTGCCATCGACAACAACCTCCTGACCATGGAGAAGCTCAAGCTTCTTGCTACCCACCATGGTCTTGCTTGCCTTGAGCACGAGAAACCCTTTGAGTACGTCAATGGTTCTGGTAAGCACGACAACTGGTCGCTCTCTGCAGATGACGAGAACTTGCTTGAGCCTGGTGATAAACCTGGCGAGAACCTCCGCTTCTTGGTCTTTCTTGCTTGTCTGGTTGCCGCTGTTGACTCCCACGCCGACCTTTTGCGTATGTCGGTTGCATCTGCTGGAAATGATCACCGTCTTGGTGCAAACGAGGCTCCACCTGCAATTGTTTCAGTCTTCTTGGGCGCTGCACTTTCTGTAATTGTTGACGACCTTATCACTGGTTCTGATGTCCACGGTGCAAAGCGCACTCGTATGGACCTAGGCGTACCAACACTTCCTGCAGTCCTCAGGGACAACACAGATAGGAACCGTACCAGCCCCTTTGCGTTCACTGGTAACAAGTTTGAGTTCCGTATGTGTGGCAGTCAACAGAATCTCTCTGATCCTAATGTCATTTTGAATACCATTGTTGCCGAGCAGTGCGATCGCTTTGCAAATGACCTTTCAAACGCTTCCGAGAAGAACTTCACCAAGGAAGCTTTGAAGTGGGTTATTGACACATTTAAGGCACACGAGCGTATCCTCTTTGAAGGCAACGGCTACTCAGGTGATTGGGAGAAACTTGCTGAAGAGCGTGGTCTTCCAAACCTCCGTACCACCCCTGAGGCACTCCCTGCAATGATCGCTCCAGAAAACATTGAACTCTTTGAGCGTTATGGTGTTCTTTCCCAGGCAGAAGCACAGGCTCGCTACGTTGCAAAAGCTGAGCAGTATACCAAGATTCTCAACATTGAGGCTCGTACTATGCTGTATATGGCGCGCCACATGTACTTGCCTGCTCTCTTTACCTACTCAAGTGATGTTGCTTCTTCAGTTGCTGCTAAGCAGACTATTGGTATCAAGAGCGCTGCAGAGACAGAGATTGTTGAGAAGCTCACCGCAGGTATTGATGAAATTTATGCAGCTACTAACAGTCTCGATGAGATCAATACCACAGCGCACCAGATGAAGAACAAGCCTCAGGAGCAGTGCGAGTACTATTGCAATATAGTCCTTCCAGCTATGGCTCGCCTGCGTAGCGCCGTTGACTCCATGGAACTCATCTGCGGACACGATTGGTGGCCAGTTCCTAGCTACAACAAGATGCTCTTCTACGTCTAGTTCTTCTGTCAGGTCTTCTTGGCGAGAAACCCGATTTTCTTGTCACCTCCTATATAAAGTAAAAGCGGCTCAGTTTACCTGAGCCGCTTTTAGTTATTAAAATTCTTAGAAGTGTGCCAAAAACTACGCTTTAATTAACTTGCTATATGCAGCATGAACATCTTCAAGCTTGATCAGATTGCCTTCTGCATCTGTTGGAGCAGGAACTATCTGCATTGATTCACTTACCCCTGTTAAATTTAGACGACTTGCATACCAAGGATTTGGCGTTCCCTCAATAACTGGCGAGAAAAACGAGTCCATTTCTCCCATGTGCTCAGCAGAATCCCGTTTGGTAATAAATTCCTGCCATAAATATGCTGAATACGTATGTTTTGCCCCCTGGCATATAAATGACCTTATCGTAGAGAAATAAGAAGCACCTGGCAGAACAACTGAAAGATTATCAAAATCGTCTTTAGTAATTGCCCTATATGCAGCACTCAATGAACAAACACAAGCCCTGTACTTGCCAAATCCTGTGTCTTTAATTGCTTGATAGGTACTCTCAGAAAATGTGTCAGTATTTTCAAACAAACTTTGAATAATTTGAGTACCTTTATCCAGCCCGTACTGACCTAAAAAGAGCGACTCAAACTTCTTTCCCACATACGTAAGTGCAGGGTCAGGAATAACATACCTTCCACGCAGACCATCTATAAGAAGATCTGTCCATTCACGTGGGCGCTGAATCTTTTTCTCATTAAGACGCTCTTGATTCACAAGTAAAACTAACGGATCTGCAGCATAGGCATACCATTGTCCCGTAGCTTCAAAAAACTCAGAACGCACGTACTGATCTGTTGAAGAAACTTCATATGGCTGACAATATGCGGAAGTCTCAAAGTTTTGCATTAGGGCTTCACTTGCCAAGAAAATGACATCGGGTTTCTCAAAACTCCAATCGGCACCAGATTGGGTATCAGAAGTTTCAGACTCCACACTCTTACTAGAAGCGTATGTTTGCTGGATAAACTCTTGAATTTCTTCCTCCGTTGCCTCACCCACAGTAACAGGCACAGAAAACATTCTTGAATATGTTTCTACCAAGGGTTTTACCGCTTCTTTGGAAGTACAAAGAAGATTAAGAGAGCCTTCTCGTTGTGCAAGCTGAATCAGCGCACGGGCATAACCTGGAACCTTTGAATTGAGCTGTGGAGGTAAAAAATCTTTCTGAACATAAGAAATTCCTGGACTCAAAACATTTGCTACCGTAGCTATTACAGGTGCAGCAACCGCTGAGACAGCCAGGATGATAAATGAGGTTCTTGTAACAGAAGTGGCAGTTGGTGGAGTGATCTTCTCGTCAGGGCCTTTTGGTCCAAAAGTTTTATGCATCTTCTGGCGCAGACGATCAGGGATAAACTTCACGCTACCTCCTTACCTGCTACATAATCCGTCTGGTCAAACAGATTTTATCCAAAAAAAGCTTTTAGTCCAATCAGGATAAGTACCACGCCACCAACCATCTCGGCGCGGTCTCCTAAAAGCGAGCCAAGTTTTTTTCCTATAAACAATGCAATAATACAGAGAATTGCAGTGATAATGCCAAAAAGCGCCGAGGCAACTAAGATGTCTACACTATGCGCTCTAAAACTTACGCCAACAGCAAATGCGTCAATTGCAGTAGCCACAGCTTGAAATATCAGCTTTCCATAAGAGAGTGTAGTAGCGTCTTGCTGGCTTTCTTCCTCCTCCTCAGAAGCATCTTCTTTAAGCGCCTTATAGCCGCTGTACAGCATGTTTGAACCAACAAATCCAAGAATAACTAAGGAAACAATACCCGCGTACTGCTCAATTAACTCTGCTGCAATGCCACCCACAAAATAACCAGCAAGAGGCATGCCAAACTGAAAGAGACCAAAGAAAAGAGGCATACGCATAAGGCGAGAAAACCTATGGTCATCAAAAGCAAAGGTGTTAGATACGGTGACAGAAAATGCGTCTGTTGCAAGCGCCACACCAAGCATCAAAATTTCAAGTAGACCCATGTGTCAGTTCCCAAGTATCATTAAATCTTGTAACACGAGGAAGAAATTTTAACGCCTATGAGCATTTTTCAGCTACTCTTATACTGAAAAACTACAAGGAGTGTTATGCCTGCTTTAATAACCCACTATCTATTTGGCGCAGAAGTGGTTAATGATTTGCCCAAAGAGCTCATTGCCACTGAAACTGAGGTTAACGCATTTTTGCTTGGAAACCAGGGGCCTGACCCCTTCCTTGCACGTCATTTAGCCTGGCCAAATCGTTCTCTTGCCTGCAATAGATTGCATCGTCGCATGCATGCTGGACATATCGTTGACGCATTTTTATCTATTCGCGATGGCGTTTCTCGCCTGCCTCAAAGCGACATGCCCGCTGGTCGTGCGTTTGCACTTGGTCTTCTTGCACATTACGCACTAGATAGAATTGTCCATCCATTTGTGTATTCTCAACAAGATGCGTTGATTGAGGCGGATCCTGCACTCAAAAATGCCTACAGAGAGCTTCATCCTATTATCGAAACGGATTTGGACTCATACCTTCTCTGGCACATGCGCCACACTACCGTTGAGACTTTTCCACCAGCTGAGGTGCTCGAAGCTGTCGAATCCACCAAGCACGCTGGTGGCGCTCTTTTCTCGCAAGTGGCACTTCAGGTATTTGGTCTTAATGTTGGCGTTGGAGAGTACGAAAAGGCGCTCCAGGACTACGCTCGTATCTACCACACCGTAGAGCACACCGATCCTAAATACACCACTAAACTCCCTGACGTTTTATATAAGACCGAGAAGTTCATGCGTCCTTCAAACAATTCTTACATTGCCGCAATGGCCCACCGTGTTGTTATGACTGAGGACTTCCCTACCGCCAACCTTAAGCGTCTTCCTTGGAAAGAGCCATACACAGGAGAGATTAAAACTGAAAGCATTCTTGATCTTCTAGAGGAAGCTCGCAAGTTCTACAAAGAACTTGTTCAAGCAACCATTTTAGGTCAACGAATTACACTAGAAGAGCTTATTGATGGTATCAATTACATGGGCAAACCAGCTGTAGAAATGGTTGATGACGAGGACTAACTCGCAGCACAACACCAAAGAAGTTGAACATCAAAACACGTAATAGAAAAGGCGCTTACCTAAGTAGGCGCCTTTTTACCACGCATATCAAACATCTAGCACTAGTTATAGCAATCAAGTTTTTATAGAAGTGCTTCTTCCCACGCAGGCTCTTTAAATCCAAGAAGAATAGTATTGCCTGCAACAACCAATGGACGCTTAACCAGCATACCTGTGGTAGCAAGCAAATTATATGCATCGCTATCGCTCATACCTGCATCAAGCTGCTCCTTGATGTTATTATCGCGATACACCATGCCTGAAGTATTGAAGAATTTCCTGATAGAAAGACCGCTTAACTTATGCCATTCAGCAAGCTCTTCTGCAGTTGGATTTTCCTCTTTAATATCACGCAGCGTATAAGAAACACCATGTTCATCAAGCCATTTGAGAGCTCTCTTACACGTAGTGCAACGAGAATAACAAAGAACCAAAATGTTTTTATTTGCCATACCTGTTCCATTCTCTAAAAATCAACAAAATGTATCATTCCCTAACACATGCTATGTACGGGTCTTATGCAGGCGCTTGACCTGTTTCAAGAATTTGCTGAAGTACCTTCTCATCAAGTACGGGGACACCCAAGCTTTCAGCCTTTGTAAGCTTAGATCCCGCGGCTTCTCCTGCTACTACGAAGCTTGTTTTCTTAGATACAGAGCCAGAAACCTTTGCTCCCATAGCTTTAAGTTGAGCGCCCGCCTCATCGCGTGTAAAGTGCTCGAGAGTTCCCGTTAAAACAAAAGTAAGCCCAACAAGCGTCTGAGGAAGCTCATTTTCTGTTTTCTCTTCCTCAAGCACTACGCCCGCCTGACGAAGACGCTCAATAACGGCAACATTTTCTGGAATCGAGAAGAACTCGTGTATAGACTCTGCAATCTTAGGACCAATACCTGGAATTTCAGAGATTTTCTCGACAGGAGCTGCAGCAAGCGCCTGGATAGAGCCAAACTCCTGGGCAAGAAGCTCTGCGACGTTAGCACCAACGTGCCTCATACCAATACCAAAGAGTACGCGTTCAAGACCTCGCGTCTTTGATTCCTCAACCTTTGCCATAACTTTCTTAGCAATAGTATGACCCACGGGAATGCTATCACCAGAAAGGTGATCAGCTGTATCGGTATCGTAGACGCGACCTGTAGGCATACATGCCAGCATCTCTTCGGTAAGCTTATCGTAGAAGTCGGCTACGTCAGAAAGAACGCCCTCTTCAACCATGCGATTAATAAGCTCATCACCAAGGCCGTCAATGTCCATAGCCTTTCGGCTTCCCCAGTGAATCAAACGCTCAACTGCTTGAGCAGGGCAATCGATAGAGACGCAGCGGAAGGCCACCTCTCCCTCTTCTTGAATAACGGGGCTACCACAGCTTGGGCAGGTAGCTGGCATCTGGAACTCAACAGCATCTGCAGGTCGAAGATTCAAAACTGGTCCTACAACCTCTGGAATGACATCTCCCGCCTTGTGGACAATAATGGTATCGCCTTCGCGCACATTCTTGCGGCGAATTTCGTCAAGATTGTGAAGGGTTGCACGGGCAATGGTAGAGCCTGCAACAGTAACAGGATCAAACTCAGCAACAGGTGTAAGTACGCCCGTGCGGCCAACCTGAATACGAATTTCTCGCAAAACGGTCTGCTTTTCCTCTGGTGGGAATTTAAATGCAATAGCCCAACGAGGAGCGCGAGAAGTAAATCCTAGAGCCTCTTGGCTGGCAAATGAATCAACCTTTACTACCACGCCATCAATGTCATAGTTAAGATCTCCTCGCTGCTCAAGAGCTTGAGCGCAGAAATCATGAACCTCCTGAGCATTAAGACAGCGACGAGCATGAGGGTTAACATTAAAGCCACAACTACGAAGCCAGTTCAAAAACTCCCACTGGCTGTGAACATCAAGAGGCTCCTCATCTGCTACTGCATAGATAAAGGTCTCAAGGTCTCGATGAGCGGTAATCTTTGGATCCTTTTGGCGCAAAGATCCAGCAGCAGCATTTCTTGGATTGGCAAAAGGCTGTTTACCAGCAGCATCCGCATCCTCATTCAAACGAATGAAAGAATGCTTTGGCATATAAACCTCACCGCGCACTTCAATACTCTGGTTAAGTCCTCTGTTCTCAACCCGCTCAAGACCAGCAAGCGCAAGCTCTCGTGGAACATCGGAAATAGTCAAAACGTTTGCAGTAACGTTTTCTCCAGTACTTCCGTCACCTCGCGTAGCAGCGCGTACAAACTGACCATCACGATAGGTTAGTGCGACACCTAGACCATCAATCTTAAGCTCACAGGTATATGCCACAGGATTAGTTGGTGAAGCGCCCAGGGCTTCATCCGTTCTAGAAAGCCATGCATCTAGCTCTTCCAGATTCATAGCGTCATCCATGGAATACATACGAGCGGCGTGCTGAACAGGTTCAAACTGCTCAGAAACATAACCGCCTACGCGCTGCGTATAGCTATCCTCAGTAACAAGCTCTGGATATGCTGCCTCAAGCTGTTGAAGTTCAATAAGGAGACGATCAAATTCAGCGTCAGTCAGCTCAGGATTATCAAGAGCATAGTAAGCATATGCCGCATGATTCAAGATTCTGTTGAGCTCTGCTGCACGAGCAATCTCTTTTGGCGAAAGTGCTGCCATTACTACTCCAAACATAAAAACGTAGGTGCAAGAAAGTCCTGCACCTACCAAGTATTTATTTGCGACCTCTTAAGGTTCTACCAAGGGCCTTAAGAGCTTCTCGCCTTGCGCTGCCATATGGTGCAATAGGGTCAATAATCTTGCGCAGAGGACTTGCATCAGAAAGTGCACGCTCATGGAACTCTGTAACGTCCGCGTCATTTCTGGCGCTTGGAACCATATCCTGAATAATGACCTCGTAGAACGGAGTGTTGCGCGCATACTTCCAAAAGTAGGAAGCCATATCACAGCTGGCATTCTGCCAAGGCTTAATAGCACCGGCAAAGTGAACAATCTTTGGTGCTCGGCGTGCTGCTTGATAATCATCAAAAACGCTGTTTGGTGCCATTGGATAGAGCTTCTCGGCACGACCAAAAATATTATGCGTAACGTTCCAATCGGCAGGAAGATATAGCACTCGACCTTGACACTCACTGTTCAGAATATCTTGATCGTTATAAATAAAGATTGGATTAGATGCAATACGCAGCCACTCTGGAACAGTGTGGTAACGGCGCAGTTCAGCGGTATTAAAGACCATAACTCCCGCCTGGAAATAGGCATAAGGATTTTTGAGGTTAAGCACGTCAAGGCTGTACTTCATGCGGTCTCCACCGCGAATATTGAGGTTTGCTAGATAGTCAATATCAAGCGTTGCAGCAATAAGATTGTTGCCTATTCTTACATCGTAAAGTTCAGCAACATTGCCGTTAACCACAAGGTCAGAGTCAAGATAGACAACCTTATCGTAAGCAGAAAGGATATCTTGGGCCAAGAAACGGAAGTATGTCTCAACACTAATATGCGCGTTATTGGTATCTAATTTATAGTCTTTAACCATACGCCACACGTTATAGAACGTGATGCGAGCATTCTTATAGCGCGAGAAGAACTTCTTAACCAATTCCTGCTTTGATCCACCAATATTGGTATTAAGGACAACTACGTCGTAATACCGGTTAGGATCTGCATTCTCAAGCATTGAACCCATTGCACAAGTAAGAATTGGAACGTAGTTGTTATCTGCTGCAAAAACAACAGGAACAACGTTCTGACTTGCAATCTCAGGCTTCTCTTCAAAGAGAGGAATAAACTTCTGACGAGGCTCTGGATTGGTAAAGTGAATGCACTGTAGCTCTTTTACCTTCCAGTTTTTACCCTCTGTGCGCAGCATATGCATACGCCAGATATTAAAGAGACGCTCAGTTAGGTGACCTGGAGTTCTTAGAGCCTCTTTACTGTAGGTTGACATATCAGTACGGGCAGTCCACTCGTCAACAAGTGGGAATACCCATGCTGCATAGCGATCAAAAAGCTCCCTGCGCATGATATACATGTTACAGAAACACTGTTCATAACCATTAAGAAAAGCGTTTACATCCTCTGCATACTCTGGATGACGCTCAACAATAAGCGCCGCCATAGTATCCATATCCTTTGGATGTAGTAATGGAGCAGCATGGTACTGCTCGAGTGGTGTATTGGCGCTTCCAGGGAATTTACGAATATCTTTTACCCCAGTGGTAATAAGATCATATCCTTCGATACACTGAGCAATAGTCTGATCATCAAGACCATATTTCTTGATGGCATCCTCGTCGATAAAATCATCCATAATCTCACCAAAAGGATTTTCTGGATAAATCGTATCGGTAAAGTTGAAGTAGCGACGATAATGGCCAAAACCAACATAGCGCTCATTAGTAATGTTCTTCCATGCCCAATACTGTGTAGTCATCTCACAGTACATTGGGTTTTTTTCGGTAATGTTATCGCCCTCATCGTCGTGAAGCATATACGAAAAGCGATTTGTCTTCTGACCTGGTCCTACTTGAATAGGCTGAAGATAATTACTTTCTGGAACATCAACATCTTTATGAGAAGTAATAAAAATGCGAATAGGCTGCTGCTCAAACATCTTTACCATGTGCTTTCTTTCTAGATATTCCATGTGTTCATCGGCAATCTGTTTCATGCGAACTGCCCTATCAAATGACAGTCCCTCATCCTGATGCATGAGAGCAGCATATTTCTTTGCATACGCTCTATAGAGATATGCATTGCTGTCTTCTAGAAGCTCAGTACAAGTTTTAATGGCCTCGTAAGCGTCGTCTCTTACAAAGCGATAAAGCTCTCGAGCAGCCACTGATGGTCCAAATAAAATAGCAAACGGCTCAAGAGCTGCTTCTTGATCTTCAGGAGCAAGACGAGACTTCCAGTCACCAATCAAAAGCTCCATCAACTTGTGCTTCATGCCCTCAAAAGACCTAAGGTAAACAACATTGTCTGTTTTGCCAATATAGAGCTCTGTCTGTTCAATATTGTCTAAGAACTGATAGCAGAACTCTCCAAACTTATCTAAAGAAATGCGAGAAGCGCCTGTTACACCAATACCAAAGTGGTAAAGAAGACCTCTACAAGACTCAAATCCATCAGCAGTCTGAGCCTTATCGGAAAGCACAAATACCTCATAGGCATCTTCTGCTCTTACCAAACGCTCCGAAGTCATCTCCGCAAAGGCAGAACGGAAGAGTTCTCCGCGATACAGACGCTGCGTAGTACGCCAATCAATCTTCTGTCCATAGCTCTCATCAAAAATGGTGCGGAGAACTTCAACACCTTGAGTAAAGTGAGACTGCTGGTTTATGAAGCTACCAAAACCTTCTGCCTCAGCCTCACTTACACCGTTTTCTGGAATGACAGTAATACCCAAGTGGAGAATATCAACAGGATTCTGTTCAATACGACCAACCACCTGTTCAAGAAAATCAGGAATAACCTCATCATCACCGTCTAGACAAAAAACCCACTCTCCTTTTGTATAAGCTGCAGCAGTTTTACGTGCAAGATGAAGTCCCTGATTAGTTGCATGAGTGACAACTTTGAACCTTTTGTCATCCCCTACTGCAGTAACAATTTTCTCTGGAGTGGAATCTGTTGAGGCGTCGTCAACAATAATTGCTTCAAAATCACCAAACGTCTGATTCTTTACACTTTGAATACAACGCCCGATGTACGATTCAATGTTGTATGCAGGAATTACAAAAGAAACCTTGGGCATACCAACTCCTTATAAATAAGCAATCTAAACTATCATCTATCTTATCTAAATTATGCCCTTCTTGGGCGCGCAAAAGAGAGCTACTCAACGCTCTTAAGACTCTCCACCATATCAATATTTTTTAACTTTGACCTCATGGCAATATACACTAACAGCGAGAAGACAAGGGTAAGTCCAAAAGCAAACCAATAACTTGGCATATGAATAGAGCGGCCAAACATAACAAGATCAATCTCAGCTGTTTGAACCACAAATCCCTCAAGGTAAGTTCCTAGAACAAGCCCAAAGAGTGCTCCAAAGACGGCCAGTAAAGCAATCTCTCTAAACACGTACGCATCAACTTCGTGTCGCGTAAAACCAAGCACTTTAAGGCTGGCAATCTCTCGAATACGCTCCTCAATATTGATATTTGTGAGGTTATACAAGACGATAAATGCCAACAGGGCTGCAGCCAAAATAAGAATAGCTACAACACGATTAACCACTTCAAGTGATTTTTTATATGTGCGAATAGCCTCATTGATGTCATCGACAGTTGCAACCCCTGCCCGGTTAATGAGTTTTTCTCCAAACGCATCTCTTGTTGCTTGATCTTTAGGAAGTGTTGCATACCAACCATCCGTTGCTTGATCTTGGATGCTCAAAGAATGCCATGCAGAAGGCCCTACATAAAGATACGATCCAACGTAATTCTCGGTAACTCCCGTAACAGTAAGGGTACTTGGCTCACCTGAAGCATTTCCAATTCTGTCTTGAGCATAGACCCGAACGGCATCTCCCACACCTACGCCAAGCCGTTTTGCGAGCTTCTCTGTAATTACAACTGAATCTTCCTTAAGCTCTATTGTTTGACCAGAAAGACGATCCCGCAAGGTAACTACACCTGTAAGATCTTGAAGAGAATTACTGGTCATAATAGTTGTTCTTGTCAGTGAACTAGCATTTTGCGCAGGAGACTCAAGAAGGACATTTTCGCTGGTTATGCGATGGATATTTGTAGCGCCGACCTGGTTAAGCTCTGTAGCAATCTGATCTGCTTCTGCACCAGAAACATCAGAGGTCATTCCTACTATGTAGTCATAATGAAAAAGAGTTGGCCATTGGCTGTCAATGACGTCATTAATAGAATCTCTAAGACCAAACGCCACCAACAAAAGTGCGGTACATCCAGCAATTCCTACCAATGTCATAATCAAGCGACGCTTATAGCGAACAAGGTTTCTGATAGTAACTTTCCACGAAAAAGACAAGCTGGACCACAGAGGATTAATATGCTCAAGCAAAATCTTTGAGCCCGCTTTTGGAGCCTTTGGCAACATAAGGCTAGAAGGTTCTTCTTTCAAAGAAGACAAAACAGCAGCCATCGTTGAAAGAAGCGTAACACCTATACCAAAAAGTCCTGAAAGAAGCGCGCTGTCAAGCTGAATAGGATAAGGAGCTCCCCCATTTGGAATAGTATAAATTGATCCATATGCAGAGATAATAACTCCTGGCAACACCTGACTTAAAAGCGCTATGCCAATAACAGCTCCTAAAAGTGAAGCAAGCAAAGCATATAACAGGTACTTTGCAGCAATTTGTAAAGTCGAATAACCAAGCGCCTTATGAATGCCGATGAGCGTACGCTCTTCAGATACCATACGCGTCATACTGGTAAGTGAAACCAAAGCTGCAACCAAGAAAAACATCAAGGGGAACACATTAGCAATATTGTTAATACGCTCAGAGTCTGCTTGATAAGCTGCAACGCCAATCTCTTTTGTACGATCAAGTACATAAACATCAGGCTCTTTAAGCTCATCAATTTTCTTTTGAGCTTCGTCAATTTTTGTCTGGCCGTCAGCAAGCTGTTTCTCAACCTCTGCGCGCTGGTCCTCAAGACTTTGTCTTCCTTCATAGGTCTGAGATTCTGCATTTTGAAGCAAAGCTTGTCCAGCAGTCAATTGGCCAAGCGATGCATCAAGTTTTTCTTGAGCTGCAGATAACTGATCTGCAGTAGCATTTCTTGCTTCTGCCAGATTTTGGCGCGCCTGAGCTACCTGAGACTCTGCCTCACGCAGTTGAGTTGTGCGTTGATCAAGCTCCCCTCGCGCTGCCGCTAGAGCTTGCTGCTGAGTAGCTAATTCTGCTTCTGCAGCTGCAATCTGTGCCTGTGTAGCGAGAAGAGTATCCGCTTGCGTGGTTGGTAAACCTAAAGCTCTCAACTGCTGCTGCGCTTCTTCAAGTGTTGAAGCCATAATTCCTTGCGCAGCAAGCGCTGTAAGATACGCGTCGCGACCCGCTTCAAATTCACTCTTTTGTTGCGTAAACGTCGTTTGACCTGCATTGAAAGCAGCAAGACCAGCCTGATACTGAGCTTCTCCTGCGCTAAGCTCATCTGTTCCCTGAGCTATCTGAGCCTCTGAAGCTTTAATCTGAGCTTCCGCTTGTGCAAATTTCTGCTCAGCACTGGAACGTAAGGTTGTAAGTTGCTGACGTCCTGCGTCATATTGCTTCTGACCATCGGTCAGTCTTTGTTGCTGAGCAGAAATCTGTGCTTCCGCTTCATCAAGCTTTTTCTGTGCATCACCTAATTTATCTGTGGCCTCCTGCCTTGATTGCTCCAGCTTTTGACGAGCCTCATCAACCTGAGCCTGAGCATCATCTTTTAGCTCTTGCAAACGAAGAGCGGCAAGCGATGGATTCATTTGTTTAATGCGTTCTGCAACTCTATCAACAGTACTCTGGTACATTGACGAACCGCTTTTATAACTGGTGGCGCCCTGGACCGTCAGATACACTTCGGTGTACGGATCGTCATTAGCAAAAGCATCTTCAGTGACATACACAAATTGCTGGACAATGCCATTGCCTAATGACGTGGTACCAAAATTGCTTACATACGGATACGTTGGCGCATTTACAAAACCAACAACCGTGTACGAGCCGCCCTTTAAATGGACGCCATTTGAAGTCTCAGGAAGCTCAATCTGATGGCCAAGGCTGATATTTACACGTTTCTTGGAATCAGCACTCATCACGCACTCATAAGGCCCCTGAGGAAGCCTTCCTTCAACAACTACCGGCTGGTTAAGCTCACCAGGTCTGAACGAACTAACACGAGCGCTCGATTGCGATGAGGTCAACGTAGCCATGACGTCTACCGTGCGAGAAGGCATAACCGCTTCAACACCCTCAACTGAAGCAAGGGCATGGACGTCTTTCTCGCTTAACCCAAGTGTTGAGATAATGCGAAGATCGTAGAGGTGCTGATTTTTGTAAAACGTATGTGCAGCTTCTTGCATATCTGGGCTAGCCATTTTAAGTCCCGCAAAAAACCCGCAGCCCAAAGCAACGATTCCTACAATTGCAAGAAATCTAGCAAGAGATCCTTTGATAGTCCGAATAATTTCGGTAAAAAGAGCGCGTGGCATAGCTACCACTCAACAGTAAGTGCGTCGGCTGGGTGCTGATTAATTTCAACCGATTGAGCTTGGCCCTCTTTAACGTGAATGACCCTATCGGCAATTTGAGTAAATGCAAAGTTATGTGTGACAATAGCCACGGTTTTATGCTGCTCTTTACACATATCTTGCAAGAGCTTAAGAATTTGCTTTCCTGTTTTATAATCCAGCGCACCTGTTGGCTCATCGCAAAGCAAAAGACGCGGATTCTTTGCCAAAGCTCGTGCAACAGAAACGCGTTGCTGCTCTCCACCAGAGAGCTGAGCTGGGAAGTTATCCATACGATGCTCAAGACCAACAGCACGAAGTGCATCTTCTGGCTGCATAGGATCAAGACAAATCTGAGACGCAAGCTCAACGTTTTCTTTTGCTGTGAGATTAGGGACAAGGTTATAAAATTGGAAAACAAAGCCAATGTCATGACGACGATACAGCGTTCTTTCTTTTTCTGAAAGCCCGCCAATTTCTTTTCCATCTAAATAAATAGACCCGGAGGTACAGGTATCCATACCTCCGAGCATATTTAAGACAGTTGTTTTACCGGCACCTGATGGTCCAACAATTACGCAAATCTCTCCCTCTTCTATGGAGAAGTTCATGTTATGGACGGCGTGTACCTTGACGGAGCCCATGGTATACGTCTTTGTTACCTCTTTGAATTCAACAAAAGACATACGGTTCTCCTATGAGAAAAAATTCCTCCAAACAAGAAGAGAGTACGTAAAAGCTACTCCTGTGGAGCCGCTGGAGCTTCTGGAGCTGCAGGAGCTTCAGATGCCACTGAAGTCTCTGCTGCAACGGATGCTTCTGGAGCGGGTGCCGCAACAGCTGCTGCAGGCTCAGAAGTTACAGGTACTACAGGGGCAACCTCTGCTCCCTCAGTAGCAAGAGGCATTGGAGTAACAACAACCTCTTCTTCCTCAAGATCAGCCTGACGCTGATCAAACTCTTTCTTAGCACGAACCCAAATGAAAAGTGCAAGAAGAGCTGTGAGGAACAAGAAGCTCACAATCATGATGTTAAGAATAAGGGTGGTGAAGTTTACCGCCTGGCTGATAGAAATTATCACAGAGAGCTCGGTAAGTACGGAATTTAAAGCAACTACAGAGAGAATGGGAAGGCCCCACCTAAGACGAGGTCGGAAGTTCCTCAAAAGACTTGTAACCGCAGCAAACAGGTAGCACAGACAGATAATGTAGGCAACACGTGCAAGCATCAAAGAAAAAGGATTTGTTTGACGAGTTGCAAAGTTAAATGCAGTGTGGAAATAGCTGAGATACTGAACTGGTGCGACAAAATCAATGATGATAAAAATGAGCGCCGCAATTGCTGGAATGGCAACTTTTGCTTTGGGGTTCATGAAACCTCCTCGATTTCTTTATACGACCTATCTATTTTATCGTATAAACCTATGACCAGTGTGGTAAGTCATGAAAGTCTTTTATGTGATCTTGAGCTTCTTGTTCTCTTTCTACTAACGCTTCTCTTAGACCCTTCAATGCATCAAAAGGCATAAATATTTTTGCTCTGTTTGCTCGAGACATACGAGGATGTCCATAATGCATCTGAGAAGCAAGCGAATCTTCTCTTGCATTATCTTTTGCCGGCGAGAAACTCTGTTTAGAATTCATTGGTTTCTTCTCCACTACGATGTCCTCCAATCTGAGCATTTCTCTGGCGTGCTGTTGCTTCTGAGAGCAAATCCATTGCCTTAAGCAAAGAGTTCTTACCAAATTTCTTCTTTATGGCGTTGATAGTATCTTGGCGCTGGCGTTCTTTTTCTAGCCCGTATGTATCCTGAAAAAGCGACGTCTGAATACCCGAGTCTGTTTCTTCTTGCGTATTTCCAAACGTGAGTCCTACTCGATGAACACTCTCTGAAGAAAGCACGCGCTCGTCAAAGAAAGATAAAACTTCTGCCATAAGTTCATCTCTAGAGTTAGTGGGATAGATGAGCTTCTTAGTACCACTACTAGAAGGAATATGTCGTCTCCAACTCCTATAATCTCCCGTTTTTCTCAGCTCTTCCATCTGGCTCTCTGTTGCCGAATAGCCAATATAAATGCCAATAGAAGAACAAACCAGCTTTTGGGTTACAAGTTCTAACGTCAAAGCTTCAACCATCTCTTTAAAGATAAGGCGTGCACCTTCCGTATCTCTATTGTGATCAAAGACCTGTGCCGTTGAAACTGAATGACTTTGAGACTTATAGTTCTTAATATCTGCAATAGTGGTTGGCTCAATGCCCCACGCATGATCAATAAGAATTTCTGCATCAACACCAAATTCTTTATACAAAGCCTCTGTAGGAGCCATAGCAAGCTGCCCCATGGTATGAATATTCATTGCCTCTAAACGTTTTTGAATACCGGTGCCAATATGCCAAAAATCAGTTAAAGGTTTGTGATTCCAGAGTTTAAGCTTGTACGATTCTTCATCAAGCTCACCAAAGAAGTTTGGGCTGTGTTTTGCAGTAATATCAAGTGCAATTTTTGCTAGATATAAATTAGGACCCAAACCACAGGTGGCAGGAATACCGGTAGTTTTTGCCACGTCAGCGCGGATCTTCTCGCCCAACTCTCTTGCTGTACATCCATAGAGCGATAAGTACGGCGTTACATCAATAAATGCCTCGTCAATAGAGTATACATGGATATCTTCTGGCGCAATATATTTGAGATACACCGAATAAACATCTGCAGATCGTTCAATATACAAAGCCATACGAGGAGGTGCCACCTCATAGGTTAAATTTTTGGGAATCTCAAAGACGCGGCAACGCCCAGGAACACCCAATGCGCGGAGCGCCGGTGAAACCGCCAGACAAATTGTCTTCTCTGTCCTGGTAAGGTCAGCCACAACAAGCTTAGCCTTCATAGGATCAAGGCCTCGCTCAACGCACTCAACTGATGCGTAAAAACTTTTTAGATCAATAACCAGGTACTGTTTTTGAGAAGGTGCCATGACCTAGATAAGCACAATACCCTGAGATACTTTTTGTGCCACGTCATTACCTACAAGATAACGAACAATCTCAAGACCAAATTTAAGAGCTGTTCCCGCACCCTGACTGGTAATAAAAGAGCCGTCAATACAAACCGCATCTTGTGTAAGCTTAGTGCCATTCTCAGAAAGAAAATGCTGAAAGGCAGGATTAGAAGTAGCCTTCTTACCTTGAAGTAATCCGCGCTTTGCATAAATTGAAGGAGCAGCACAGATTGCAGCAAGCGCACGACCGTCTGCTGCAAACGCATCAACAGCCTGCATAAGCGGCTCACAAGCCTCAAGATTAGTGGTTCCAGGAAGACCTCCAGGAAGCACCAACATGCTGTAATCGTCAAATGAAATCTGACTAAGCAGTTTATCTGTTAGAAAAGTAACCTGATGAGAAGAAGTCACGCTCAAAGAATCAGAGATAGAAACCTTGTCACAAGGAACACCTGCACGATACAGAACATCAACAACGCTCAGTCCCTCAATCTCTTCACAACCATCAGCAAAAAAGACAGCAACACGCTTGTCAGTACATGGTGTAAACATCAAACTCCCTTCTCAACTAAAAACTAGTACAAGTGTACGCCTTTTTAGAAAAAAAGGACACTCAAGTTTATACTTGAGTGTCCAGAGTTTTACCCAGTTAGCTTGTTGCAGAAAGTAACTCTCGCAACTCACTGTAACCTGGTGAGAAAACCTACTCCTCGCTAATGCCCTCGTTAATAGCCTGAGCAATGGCTTCCTGATCGTTAGAATCACGAAGCAGGGACTTAAACTCATCTCTCATCAGAAGAACCGCAGTCTTAGAAAGAAGCTTGATGTGAGTGGTACCAGCCTCTCCATCTGGAACAAGCAATGCAATAGCAACATCAACGGGCTTCTCATCAAAAGAAGGCCACTCAAGAGGAGTGTTGTTCTTGAAGACAAAGACAGCCGCATCCTTGATAGCGGCATCCTTTGCGTGAGGGACTGCAAAACCATCAGTCATGCCAGTCTCACCCATTTCCTCGCGAGCCAAGAAAGCATTGTAAACAGCGTCTGCATCATCAGTTACGCCAGTCTCCAGTGCCTTGTCGGCAATAAAACGCAGGACATCATTACGGCTCGCTACGTTTTGATTTACAAAAACATTGTCTGCCTTAACAAAACCGCTCATGAATCTTCCTTCCGTATATTTGAGCTTATGGCTCAGTAACTTCGTATATAGTAATAATACTCGCAATGAAACAAAATTTACCTTAAGAAACTTTACTTTAAAGCCATCCTTAAAATCTGTTGAACATCTGTTGTTTTAAGCTGCATAAAGTTACCCGCATGATCTCCGCCACGAGCGTCAATAGCTCCCTGAGCCATCTGGAGAATATCTTCTTCTGAAGGATTTACTCCAAGCTCAGCGAGAGAGGTTGGCATACCAATTGCATGACACCATTGATTCCAAGCCTCAATTCCTGCAAGGCCAGTGGCGGTTGAATTGTGGAAGTTGTTTTGAACTCCAAAGACATTTACCGCAAACTGCGCGAAACGCTTTGGATCTTGACTCATAACATACTGAGCCCAACTTGCCCAAATAGCGGTAAGACCAGCACCATGAGCTACATCGTACTTTGCACTGAGCTCATGTTCAATGGCATGAGAAGCAAAGTCGCTTACGCGACCTGTTCCGGTAAGTCCGCAGTGAGAAAGCGACGATGCCCAAAGCAAGTCTGCGCGCGCTGCATAATTCTTAGGCTCTTTAATGGCTATCAGCACTGCTTCTTTTACTGTACGCAAAAGACCTTCAGCGAGCTCATCGGTAAGTGCAACGTCTTTCTCGAGCGTAAAGTAGCGCTCCATAGTATGCATCATAATATCAGCACCCGTTGATGCTGTCTGATATGCACTCACGGAATAGGTGAGCTTTGGGTTCATGATAGCAAAGCAGGGACGACCGCTTTGATGGTGATAAGAGCGTTTAAGGACACGTCCATCAGCCAGCGTAATGTTCATGACGGAAGAATCCGAGGTCTCAGAGCCAGTTCCTGCAATAGTAGAGATGACCCCTATAGGAGCTGCCTTTGAAACACTAACCTTATGTAAATAAAGGTCTTCAAGAGAAACGTCATTAGCTAAGCCATACGCAATCGCTTTAGCAGAATCCATTACAGATCCGCCGCCGATAGCCAAAATGAAATCAACGCCCTCGCGTTTACCCAATTCTATAGCTTCTTCTGCAAGCTCTAAACGAGGATTAGGGACAACTCCACCACAGTCAACAAAAGAAATTCCGGCGTTGCTCAAAAGCTGATGAATCTGATCAAGTAAACCACTCTTTACCACATGGTTACCGCCAAAATGCACCAGCACCTTGGTGCCTCCATGAGCAGAAACAAGCTCCGCCACACGAAGCTGAGTATCTTTTCCAAAAACTATCTGAGTAGGTACGACATACTCAAAATTAACCATTACTAAAGACCTTTCTTACCTACTCAAGCAACATCTTAAGCGCGAGGTTCTTTTCCCCACCAAAATGTTGCAACTGTACCAGGTCCCGTATGAACACCAATAGTCGCACCAATATCAAACATATCAATCTCTTTAACCTGATGAAACCTTGATTGAATAAGCTTTTGCACCGTAGCTGCATCTTTTGGGCATTCTGAATTAGAAATAAATATCTTACGAGAATAATCCAAACCATCTTCAGCTGTTTGGGCCATGATATCCACCACGCGTGCGGCAGCCTTTTTCTTACCGTGTTGTTTTTCTTTAACGGCAAGTGAACCATCTGGCTCGACATCCATAATGGGACAAATGTTGAGCATACCGCCAAGTAATCCTGCTGCCTTTGAAATACGGCCACCACGAACAAAAAAGGTTAAATCAGACGAGAAGAACCATGCATAGACATAATGACGTGCCTCACGTGCCCAAGCAACCAGCTCATCAAAAGACATTCCTGCATCTCGTTTATCTGCAACTGCATCAACCAACAGCCCATAACCAGATGAAGCTTGAAGCGAATCAACTACTTCAACTTTTCTTTCAGGAAATTCTTTTTTAATTTCTTCTTGTGCCTGACAGGCTGACTCGTACGTTCCAGAAATACCCGAACTTAATGAAACGTGTAACACATCGTGACCAGACGCTAATAGAGGTCGCCAAAAATCCATGTATTCACCAATAGCAACTTGTGAAGTACGGCATTCCTCGCCCGAAAGCATGCGGCTATAAAGCTGTGCTGGAGTATTGGTACGGCCAAAATCATCCTTACACTGCTGACCACCAAGCTCATAGTTAAAACATACATAGTGTACGTTACGTGATTGAAGATACTGCTCACTTACATCAGCAGTTGAACAACAAGTTACAACATAATCAGACATACGGTCTCCCAAAGTATCTTAAAGAGGCAACAATAAAATCTGCTCAAACAAAGAAAAGTATACTTCTTCTCGCATTTTGACGCAGTAATCCCGTCAACTCGGTAAAAATCACGTATACTTTCTCCCGGATAATTACTAAACCTATGCTCATAAAAAGGATTATACGTGTCATCTCCAACTCATACACCCTCTCATATTCTTACACACAATTCCTCGCAGACACTCATCTGGAAGGGCGCCCTTCTATTTTGTGCCCTTGTGTGGGGAGGCTCTTTTGTAGTCATCAAAGATGCAATTAACTATATCCCTACTGCCTGGTTGATGACTTTAAGATTTGTACTTTCTGTTGTTGTGGTTGGAATCATCTTTAGAAAAAGACTTAAAGAGAATCTTGATATCAGGCACCTTACATTCGGTGCACTCTTAGGAATTCTAAATGGCTTTGGATTTCTTTTTCAAAACGGAGCACTTGCCTACACTACAGCGGGTAAAACAGCCTTTATCGCTTCTATCTATTGTGCAATGATTCCGTTTGTCAATTGGCTCATTGCAAAAAAGAAACCCCACATCTCCAGTATCATTGCTGCCTGTATGTGTGTTGCAGGAATTGGTCTTATCTCACTTGGAACAGACTTCTCATTTTCCTTTGGTACCGGCGAACAAATGGCTCTCATATCAGCAATTATTTTTGCATTTGTTTTTGTACTTACTGCAGAACTTTCACACAAACTTGACATCATTACACTTACCATAGTTCAGCTTGGTGTAAGCACCCTTCCTTGTCTAGGTTGGGCTCTCTGTTGTGAAACTATGCCAAACTTTTCTCAAATTCCTTCTACTGCATGGATGGCGCTTGCATATATCATTTTTATTGCAACCGCTCTTACTGGCGTACTACAAAATCGATCACAGAAATCTGTCTCTCCTGTTCAAGCATCACTTATCATCTCTTTGGATACCATTTTTGCAGCAGTTTTTGGTGTCATCTTCCTTGCAGAAATTATTACTCCCACGATTTTCCTTGGCTTCATTGTTATCTTTGTTGCAATCTTTATCAGTGAACTTGGCGAGAAACCCGCGGAACCTCAAACCACCTCAGAAAGCTAAGAGCTCTCTACACAAAACATGCCTAAATAAAAAGCCCGCATCTGCGGGCTTTTTCTACATGAAAAACAATGCTTACATCTCACGAGAGCTCATCATAGGTCCATCAGACCAAAGCGTAATCTCTCCTGAGGCGAGTGTTTTAGGGACATCAATAAGACGTTGATTAGAAGAACCTCTAAAACGCAAGGTAATATCGTGGAGACTCTGAATCCATGGACCATCTACCAAAACGTCTATACAAGACAGAATGCGATCGGTGTACTCTGTATGCCACTTTCCCTCAGTCAGCTGATCCCACGTATGCCCTGAATACATCCAGATGCTCTTTTGTGGATAGGTAGCTCTGACCTTCTCAATAAATTCAACAAGACCTTCTTGGTTTTCTGGCTCAAAGGGCTCTCCACCAAGAATAGAAAGGCCATTAATATAGACAGGCGCAAGTGAATCAATAATTTCTTGCTCTACTTCTGGGGTAAACTCTCCACCGCTCTTGAAGTCCCATGCCTCGTAGTTAAAGCAGCCTTCACAGCGCAAGCGACAGCCTGAAACAAACAAAGTTGTTCTTACGCCAACACCATTTGCAATGTCTGAAAACTTAATATTTGAATAATTCATACATAACCTTTAATGGGTAACCTCCACATATTTTGGATGTTACCTGATACAGATAATAAAACGAGCAGAAGGGTTAAAGCACTCTTCTGCTCGTTTGTTTAGTACATAAAACTTAGAGGTGAAGGACACGGTCCTTAATCTCCTGGGTACGACCCTGGTTCCAGAACTGGGTGCCAATGTAGCCGCAGGTACGACGAGCAACATTCATCTTGGTCTGGTCACGATTGCCGCAGTGTGGGCACTCCCAAACCAGTTTGCCATCCTCCTCAACAATCTGAATCTCACCGTCATAACCGCACTCCTGGCAGAAGTCAGACTTGGTGTTAAGCTCTGCATACATGATGTGTTCATAAATGAACTGCATGACACTAAGAACAGCCTCGATATTATCCTGCATATTAGGAACCTCAACGTAAGAGATTGCTCCACCTGGAGAAAGACGCTGGAACTCAGACTCAAACTGAAGCTTCTGGAATGCGTCAATTTCTTCTGCAACATGAACGTGATAGCTGTTGGTGATGTAACCCTTATCAGTGATGCCAGGGATAACACCAAAGCGACGCTGAAGTGCCTTAGCAAATTTGTAGGTAGTGGACTCAAGAGGAGTTCCGTAGAGGGAGTAATCAATATCCTCTGCTTCTTTCCACTCAGTGCACTTATCGTTCATGTGCTGCATAACCTGAAGTGCAAATGGAGTTGCCTCTTTGTCGGTGTGGCTGTGACCAGTCATAGCCTTAACGCACTCGTACAGGCCTGCATAACCAAGAGAGATGGTGGAATATCCGCCGTAAAGCAAAGGATCAATAACCTCACCCTTGTCCAGACGAGCAAGTGCACCATACTGCCAAAGGATAGGGGCAGCGTCAGACAGGGTGCCCTTCAGACGATCATGACGAGCACGAAGTGCACGGTGGCAAAGCTCAAGACGCTCATCAAAGATCTTCCAGAACTTGTCCATATCACGACCAGCAGAAAGAGCAACGTCAGGAAGGTTAATAGTTACAACACCCTGGTTGAAACGGCCATAATACTTAGGCTTACCTGGCTCATAGTTCTTTGCACGAGCAACGTTGTTGAAGCCATTACCAGAGCGGTCTGGAGTCAGGAAGGAACGGCAGCCCATGCAAGTGAAGGTATCGCCCTCGCCTTCCTTCTCGCCCTTAGAAAGCTTGTACTCCTTCATCTTCTTCTCAGAGATGTAGTCAGGAACAAGACGACGAGCAGTGCACTTTGCAGCCATCTGAGTAAGGTAGTAATACTTGGAATCCTCGTAAACGTTGTCCTCCTCAAGAACGTAGATGAGCTTAGGGAATGCAGGAGTAATCCAGACACCCTCCTCGTTCTTTACGCCCTGATAACGCTGACGGAGCATCTCTTCAATGATGAGTGCAAGGTCCTTCTTCTCCTGATCATTCTTTGCCTCGTTGAGATACATGAAGACGGTAATAAAAGGAGCCTGGCCGTTGGTGGTCATAAGGGTGACAACCTGATACTGAATGGTCTGAACGCCACGAGAAACCTCGTCACGAAGGCGCTTCTCAACCATCTCGTTGAGCTGTTCAGCAGAAAGCTCAACACCGACGGAGTTCATCTCCTCCATAACGGTCTTGCGGATCTTCTTGCGAGAAACATCAACAAAAGGAGCAAGGTGAGCTAGGGAGATGGACTGACCACCGTACTGGCAGGATGCTACCTGAGCAATAATTTGAGTTGCAATGTTGCATGCAGTGGAGAAACTATGTGGGCGCTCAATCAGAGTGCCAGAGATAACAGTACCGTTCTGCAGCATGTCATCAAGGTTGATGAGGTCACAGTTGTGCATGTGCTGTGCAAAGTAATCGGAATCGTGAAAGTGGATAAGACCCTCATTGTGAGCAGCAACAATATCCTCTGGAAGGAGCTCACGCTGAACGAGGTCCTTAGAAACCTCACCAGCCATGTAATCACGCTGAACGGAAACAACGGTGGGGTTCTTATTAGAGTTCTCCTGCTTGACTTCCTCGTTGTTGCACTCAATCAGAGACAGAATCTTGTCATCGGTGGTGTTCTTGTGACGCTTCTGGTTCTGGATGTAGCGGTAAATGATGTACTTACGAGCAACCTCAAAGCGGTCAAGAGCCATGAGCTGATCCTCGACAAGGTCCTGGACCTCCTCGACGGTAACGGTGTGTCCAGCCTTCTCACACTCATCGGTAACGTTAAGGGAAGCAAACTGAATCTCACGCTCAGTCAGGCGCTGATCCTCAGGGACCTCTGCGTTAGCCTTAGCAATTGCGTTAACAATCTTCTCAACCTCGAAGGTGACCTCTGAGCCATTGCGCTTGATAATCTTCATGTGCAAACTCCTTGAACAAACGTTGGTGAAAGCAACGCTTTCATGCGTGTTGAATTGGATTATCACTACGGTTCCTAAGCTTTTGCCTAAGCGAAGTGATTGGGAACCCGCTTGTGTGATGAAAACTACTATGCCACAACTTATAGTGTTTAGGCTCGAGAACTATAACAATATATTGTGAAATTTCCACACGAATACAAAAATATATATTGACACGTTATGGCAACCAATATCTCTGCAGGTAGAAAAATAGCTAAAAACTTTGCTAATTACAAAATTTATTAATGGTCAAAAAAATAATTCGATTTTTTGTAGGCAAACATTTGTCATCTTTCACAAATGCGCCACAATTCGTCTCTCAAAGCTCACTTTTGTTATTTGATTTGACCACAAAAAAGCCGACGTACAATGTCGGCTTTGATAGCTAGTCTAGAGGAGGCTGCGGACGCCACGTTACATCCTTATAAATAAGACGCGCATCCTTCCAGCCCTTAATAAGGCGAGAAAGACCAGACGAGAAGTGCGCTCTATCTACCAAAATGAGTCGAATAATCTCTTTTGCAAAGGTCAATGCTGTGCCGACGCCAAAGAGTACGGGATTGTAATCACCATGAACCTGGAAGTAACGGGCAATATAGCCGCGGTTACGCGTAATGTAATAGCGCGTCATATCAGAAGTTGAATTAAGTTGGCGTACAGAACCAATGCTTTGACCAGGAACTTCTCGACATCTTGAAAGAACAAAGTCTGGAATCAAAATAGGCTGCGTCACCTTACTGGCCAAATAACCATACAAAGCATCATCCCAATAGATAAAGAAGCGCGCATCAGGCAGACCAATCTTCTGCACTACTGAACGCTTAAAGCAAGCGCCCTCAAAGCACATAACATTGCACTCACGGTAGGAAACGCCATCAAAACCAGCCTTTGCCAGTGGATTGTAAATACCTAGTGCAGTGCTAAAACGGTACTGCCAGAAAAAAGGACCGCCATCAAAGTCGTAGCGCTGGCCTTGGATAACCTCAGCCTTGTCTGACCATGCGTCGAGCTTATCAAGGCCATCAGGCAGCACAGCAACATCATCATCCATAACCCAAAACCACTCGGCGCCTAACTCATAACCTACACGAACGCCTTCAGAGAATCCACCGGAACCACCGGTATTTTGCTCCATAGGCACGTAACACACGCGATTGGTACCGCCGTGAATATCAGGATCGTCAGTTGTTTCTCCCCACAAGGTTTTAACCTTCTTGGAAAACTCAGACACAAGCGCAGCTGTCTCAGAGGAATTCTCGTTGTCCACAACAATGATGCGCCACGGAGCCTGCGTGAGCTTAGTAATGGAATTAAGCAGGTTGGAAAGTAGTTCCTGGCGTTTAAAGGTAACTATGACAAGGGCAGTGCGCTTCATATTTCCTCAAAATGTGACTTCGAGAGTAGGTTTAGTACCTCTATAGTATAAAGCAGCAATCAAAAGGAGTTTAGATGAGTCACGCTCAAAATCACCAACCCTTGGTTTCTCTTGTTGTGCCTATATATAACGTTGCAGAGTATCTGGAGCAGTGCCTGGCAAGCATTCAATCACAAAGCTACACAAATCTGGAAATTATCTGCTTAAACGATGGCTCAACCGATACATCTTTAGCTCTTTTGGAAGCATACGCAGCCCATGATGGACGCGTTGTCATCATAGACAAAGAAAACGAAGGTTACGGAGCAACATGTAATCGTGGTATTGCCGCAGCTCACGGCATGTGGGTAGGCATTGTTGAGCCTGACGATTACCTTGAGCCAACTATGGTTCAAGAGCTTGTTGATCTTATCCAAAAAAACGGTGGAGAAGACCAAGTAGATATTGCACGTTCTGCGTATTGGCGCGTGTTTGGCAATCAGAAAAATGGTCGAGCAGGAGCAAAGACACAGATAAAGAATGCTGCTGGTTCTGCCGAATACAGGATTACCTGCGCTTATAAAGGTCGTGTCAAACCTACGTATCAACCTTGTTCTATTGATCAGATGTCACAGCTTCTATTACACCATCCTGCCATTTGGACAGCACTCTATCGCAAGGAATTCTTGACCCAGAACAACATCAACTTCAAAGAAGTTCCTGGTGCAGGCTGGGTGGACAACCCCTTCCTCATTGCGTCACATTGCTGTGGTGCTCGTCTGGTATATACAGACTCTGCGCTCTACAACTATCGCGAGAATGGCTATGCAGAAGCTGTCGCTTTTGCGCAGCGTCAGCCCAAAATCCCACTTGAGCGCTGGAACGACATGATGGACGTTGTGGACACACGCAACATCACCTCAAACGTAGTGCTCAACGCACTCACGCTGCGTGGTATCAATTACGCACTGCTTACAAAAGATGCACTTACCTGGCGAGAAAAACATGATACTGCAGATGAGATTGACTCAGAGGTACATGATCTTCTCGCCAAGAGCTTTGAACGTATGGACGCAAAGCGTGTTTTTGAAAACCCAGCAATCCCGGGTTCTGGAAAAGCTTTCTTTGCGCAGGTACGAGGTATTGCTTTGCCAAAAGAAGACAAATTTGCTCGCTATGCTTATCTAGCCAAAGAAGGGTTCTTCCGGCTCAAAAATGATGGCATAGTACAAACGTTTAAATCGCTTACGGACAGACGCGAAAGTTAAGCTCTAAAAGCAGCCACTAAGAGCTAACCTAAAATCAAACGTTCTATTTCCGATATTTCTTACATAAGTGGTATGCGCATAAAACGTGCATACCATACAGCTCTTTGTGTATAAGCATAGCGTGCCTGAGCTGTAGTAGACAAAATTGCACCAAGCAATGCGCGAGCAACTAAACGTGGAGAATTTGCTTCAGTAATAATAAGGTGAGCCACAGAATTAGAAAGAATCTTAACGATGAAATTTTCTTTTTCTTCGTGGCTAAGCTGAGACTCTTCATTAAAAGCGGGATACATGCTCTTGAGAAGTTTGCTGATTAGATAACGACTAATCAACTTTTGAACTTTCTTGGAATTTGCGAAGCCAAGATGCTGAGCAAGAGCCATAAGTGCCTGACGCTCCTGAGTAAGTTTATCCATAGAAGTGGCAATGTCTTCTTCTCTTTTCTTAGGAGAATTCGCTGGCACATCTACAAAAATTGCTTCTTGAGCATAGGTAACGTTTTTTGCAGTCTCAAAACAATAGTCTACAAAATTGCATTCTCCATCAGCCTCTGGCCCATGTTTAATATCATTCAAAATGCGTGTCAAACACAGCTTTCCACTCATAGAAGTCAAATAAGGAAGCTGTGACTCCTCAAACACCCGTGACAATGCAGAAGGTTTTGCGCCAAAAGCTTTTTTGCATTCTATAGGTGAATCGGCAGTTTTCATGCGCGCAATAACAATATCAGCCGCTTTAGATGAACCAACAGGACCCAAAGCAGTAGCTGCTGTATAAAGCTCCTGTAAAACATGAGGATTAAACCTATAGGAAGACTCAGTTGTAAGCGTATAAGCTCCGCGTGCACGACCCTGAGCAATCTCAAGCGCAACAAAATGGCTAATACCCGATTGGCACAAGACATCTAAACGAGGTTCTTGATTAGCAAGATTGTTCAACATACGTGCAATCTGCGGATCAGAGCTGTTATCAACAATGATGAGTTCCCAATATGGATATGTTTGCTCTTGAAATTGCCTAATTACCATTCTAATAGCATCAGCATCATTATCAGCAACCATAAGAACCGAAATCATATGTGGATTGTATGAGCGTTCGTGCATTCCACATCCCCCAAACTGATTCTAATTTTAGATATCAGTTTACCTATAAAAAGTGAATAAAATAGACATTTTTATTCTATCAAAATCTCTCCACATAACCCTATTTAACTGGTGTTATGTGGACATGTGGCCTATTTTGCACAAACGCTACTGTATACAGCGATAAGAAGCCTATACAAGCATGCCAACAAGTTTTCCTAAAGCAGTAGGGTCAACTGTAGTGCCATTTGAGCCTTCAACAACAGGAGCATCATCATGCTCAAGATTAGATACACCAATTGGCTGCACTATCTCAGCAAGCTCAAGGAGCTGATTTGGTTTCATATCGGTAATCATTGAAGATAAAAGATTAGAAGCATTGCTTACCAGTGAACGAGCACCGGAGCCAGAAAGCGCTGAGACTTTCTCCCAAACATCATCAGTGGCTATGATAACGTGTGTAATCTTAATATTAGTTATAGAAGCAAGGGCGCTGACAAAAGCACTCTGACCGTCATCTTTATAAATATCAGACAACGTTTTAGCGTTTGAATCTATTTCTGCATATACATCAGTGGGGATTGTCACTAAATGAGCAGTACCCTGCGTGCGATTAATTACTAAAAGTTGCACAGACTGAAGTGTTGACTCCCCTGCCTTGAGCGAATTTGTGCTAATAACAGCATAGGTAATAAAATCATCATCGGATTTCGTAGTGCCATCTGGATTACCCGAGACACTCTGACTTTTTACTGCCTTGTTAAGCCCATGATCACCTAAGTGAGACTCAAGCTGAACGCGGTCCCAAATAGTTACTACAACAATACCTACAAGTACAGCAACAATGACAATTACGGCAAGGCCAATCACGTTGGTATAGGGATTCTCGCGTGGGACATCGCTGCGCTCAAATCTTTCTCTTTTCCTAAACATACTGGCTCCCTGCCTCACTGCACATCAACTCTGCAAGAGCTCTTAAAGAAACGCTTTTTTCTATGATGCTATTTCTTTGCTAAGGAAACCATCGCGCACAATATAAGTGGTAGAAAAGACTTCGTAAACGGCACGAGAAAATCGGCGAAGCTGGATTAGTGCATGGAGTGTAGAAGACTCAGAGCACTTTACGCGCTACCAAGGTTGCAAAATACCTTCTGGATAGCGGACATTTACAAACGTGAGACCCTGAGCCGGTGCGCAGCTTCCGGCGGCAATTCTATTTTTGGCAGCTAAAACCTCATCAATCCACTCAACAGGTCTGTGACCTCGGCCAATCTCAACCAGCGTGCCTACAATCGTTCGTACCATATTATGCAAGAAGGCGTTGCCAGTAATATCAACTGCAATGAGTTTCTCGCCAGCCTCTTCAATTTCTTCAACAGAAAGACGTTCAACAAAACGATGCGTCGGTTTGCCCTCAGCAGAAATTGCCTTGCAGAAACTCTTAAAGTCATGCTCACCTACGAGCGCCTGCGCGGCCATGTCCATAAGATCTGCATCCAAATGTCCGTTGTACCACCACACGTGGTCCCAGCCTAAAATGGGGCGAGCACTATCCGCGCAAATGCGATAACGATATGAGCGCGCCTGAGCGTCAAAGCGTGCTGAGAAACCCTGTGGAGCGCGGAAGAGTTGTCGGATAGAGATGTCGTCGTCAGTCAGAGCAGTAAGCGAACGAACGAGTTTCTCACCAGAAAGCGACAGATCAGCACCATATACGGGAAGGCTCACGTACTGTGCCTGAGCGTGCACGCCGGCATCGGTTCTGCCTGCGCAGGTGAGCTCAACCTCTCTACGCAAAACGGTCTCAAGCGCGCGACGAAGATCACCCGCCACGCTACGCTGAGTAGGCTGTTCAGCAAAGCCACAGAAAGCAGCACCGCGATAACCTAGCTTGACAACAAGCGTAGCTTCAGACTCAGTAAGATCTTCAGCAGCTGATGACTCAGCAAGAGATTCCTCATATGCATCAACACTGCAGCTTAATGCATTGTTCTGTGATGTTACTGAGTTCATGAAACTCCCTGGAAAACTTTTGATACGCTTTCACTGATTGTATCTTAGGCTTAAAGTATAGGCACTCACATGGCTGCAAGATACTGTAGCGCTACAGTATTGCAAGCCCAATGCACAACGCGGTCCACAACAGCAGGACTACCCAATCTACAAGCTGCATTTTTGCGGAGACGCGCGTACGTTTTGCTGCACCAAGACAGCGATCTGTCATGGCCTGTGCCATCTGATCTGCACGTTGAAATAACAATACGGTCAGCGGCACTAAAAGCGTAAACCATTTCTTGATTCGCTCGATAATACTACCTGATTCAAAATTGAACCCACGTGCCCTCTGAGCTGCTCTAATTTTGTCAAGCTCTTCTAATGTAAGTGGAATTGCTCTCAGTGCAATTGAAAGCACAATACTCAAACCATCTACGTCAACACGGATAAGGCGCAGCGGTATTAACAATACAGAAAAGCCATCGGCAAGCTGCGTAGGTGTAGTTGTTGACGCTACCGATAAAACCAGAGCTAAGGCAAGCAGCACGCGAGCAATAGCCACAGTACTTCTGTAAAAACCTGCCACAGAAAGCCCCACTGATCCGGAAAAAATAATATCGGGATGGCCAATAAACACCAGTGTATTGGCTACAAATGAAACAAGCAAAATGAAAGCAGCTGGCTTTGCAACGCGCATAAACTCTGACAAACTTACACGAGCACCCCACAAAAGGCTCACACAAATCAAAGCAAATGCAGCAAATGCAAGTGGCTGCTGAACATAAAAAAGGGCAACGATGCAAACAAGGGTAGCCACAATTTTTGTCTGCGCAGTCAACGAAGCAATCGAGATGCGCCTAAGCAGAGCACAGGGGCATTTAGACATGGCAGGCCTCCAAGAGCTCATGCAATACACTTACAAACAGTGGACAATCAAGCTGCGCAACTTCATAGACCTGTGGATTTGTCTGAGCTTCCTGCACGCTGACGTTTGCAACAACACAGCCCTTCTCGAGAAATACTACTCTGTCGGCAAATGGGAGCCATTCGCTCACGTCATGTGTGATTGCAAGAACTGCCTTTCCCTCATTTGCCAGCTCTCGAGCAAGATGTAACATCTGCAGCCGTGCTTCGCCATCAAGTCCAGACGTTGCCTCATCAAACACCACCGCATACGTAGCACAAGCAAGTGTTCCAGCAAGCGCCGCGCGACGAGCTTGGCCACCAGAAAGCGTCAGAGGAGACGCGTCCAAGACCTGCTGATCTAAGCCAACACGTTCTGCTGCATACGCAACAAGCTTCTCAACATCATCTGGCGAGAAACCCTTGTTACTTGGACCAAAGGCAATATCTTCAGCAACACTTTTTGCAAAAAGCTGGTCCTGAGGTCGTTGGAAACATATACCAACATCTCCAGGACTTACCAACCTTGCATCGATTGACGCATGACCAGCGTCAGCCTCTATAAGACCTGCCGCTACTCTAGCGCAGGTTGTTTTTCCAGATCCAGATGCACCAACCAAAACAACAAGCTCTCCCGTAGAAGAAAGCGTTACATCATGTAGGACTGGCTTATCAAACGCATGAGATACGCCGCAAACTGCCAGCTCATGCGCTTCTCCTAGCGCTTGAATTCCGTCATAGTTGTTTGCTCGTACCACCTCAAGCGCGCGCTGATAGACCAGAGAATCTAAAGCATCAAACGCAAGGTTATTTTGGATAAGAAACAAAACAAGCTCTGAGACACTAAGCGGCGTATCAAAGTCATAACCAGCCTGCGCCGCTTGATGTGCTGTTGCAGTAAGTGCATCGTCAAAGCCAGCGCGCGTAATCGCACTTGCATTTGACAGAAACTCTGTAGGAGTTCCCGCCCAAACAAGATGACTTTTCTCCAAAACAAGTACCTGGTCAGCTCCGGGAAGAGACTCAAATGAATGAGAAATCTCAAGCACACCTATTCCGTTAGCAACAAGATTATTCACTAATTTAGAGAGATGATTTCTAAATCGTGTGTCAAGCTGCGAAAACGCCTCATCAAGCACCAGATAGTTCGGATGCAGTGAAAGTGCTGCCGCAATAGCAACAAGTTGCTGTTGACCTCCAGAAAGAGTGTGCGTCGGTGCATCAACCAAATCAGCAATACCACAGAGCTCAAGTGTTTGAGTAACGCGAGAAACAATATCTTCTTTAGGCAGTCCAAGATTAGCGGGACCAAAGGCAACCTCGTCAAATACGGTTGCACAAACAAGCTGTACAGTTGGATCTTGACGAACCATTCCCACAACGGAAGAAATCTGAGTAGACGACACTTTAGCAGTTGAGTTGCCGTCTACGAAAATCTCTCCAGATAAAGGAAAGAGCGATGCATTACAAAGATTTGCAAGCGTTGACTTGCCCGAGCCATTATGTCCAAGCACAACCGTCCTGGAGCCGGGATTTAGTGTAAATGAAACGTTATCCAGGGTTAGTGCCATCTCTTGCTGAGAAAGGCTCTCAGGGGCTTTCACAGCATCTTTAAGAGTTGGGTCAGCCAGAGATTGTGTAGCAACCAAAGCATTGTATGCAAATGATACGTTTTTAAATTCAATCATGACAACCCTCCTCCATTTGAAAAAGAGGTCCCAGCAAAAAAGCCAGGACCTCTTTACATTCACTTTGACAGAAGTTACTCTGCAGCCTCTTCAGTCTGCTCGGTCTCCTCTACTGGAGCCTCAGTCTTTTCTTCCTTTACAGGAGCAGCAGCAACCTTAGTTGCCTTAGCCTTCTTGTTAGAAGCCTTTGACTGAACTGGCTCGGTAACGAGCTCAAGGATAACAACCTCAGAAGCATCGCCCTTACGAGGACCAAGCTTCATAATACGGGTGTAACCACCGTTGCGGTCAGCCCACATACCCTGAGCAGCCTTGTCAAATACCTCACGGACAAGCTCTGCGTTACCAACCTTGGCCATAGCAAGACGACGTGCGTGAAGATCGCCGCGCTTTGCCCAAGTGATGACCTTGTCGACCTCACCGCGAACTGCTTTAGCGCGGACGTCAAGAGTCTTAATACGATCGTTAGTGAAAAGGGCTTGGATCAGGCTCTTCTTGATGGCCTTGGTGTGGCTAGCATCAGTACCAAGCTTCATGCCCCTCTTCTTATTGTGCCTCATAATTTACATTCTCCTATGCGTGACAAGGCGCGACTAAGCCTTAAGGGACAGGCCCATGCTCTCGAGCTTTTCCTTGACTTCTTCAATAGACTTAACACCAAAGTTTCTGATGTTGAGAAGATCGTTCTCAGAGAAATCAACGAGCTGGCGGACAGAGTGAATTCCTGCACGCTTGAGACAGTTGTAAGAACGGACGGAAAGATCCAAATCCTCAACCTGCTTCTCAAGATCGGAATCATCCTCGACATCTGCCTTAGCAAAAATCGAAGCCTCTTCCTGAGTCTCATCAAAATCAGTAAGTCCCATGAATGCGCTCATGTGCTGGTTAATGATGTTTGCAGCCTCAACAACAGCCTCACGAGGGCTGATTGCACCATTGGTCTCAACCTCAAGCACCAGACGATCATAGTCGGTGTGACGGCCAACACGGCAAGGCTCAACAGCCTTAGCGCAGCGACGAACAGGCGAGAAAATCGAATCAACGTGAATAAATCCAATTGGATCATTCTCACGCTCGTTATCCTCACCGGAAACATAACCGCGACCATTACCAATGCGAAGTCTCATTGAAAGATGAGCTCCCTCAGCAAGAGCGCAAATGTGCTGAGCAGGGTTAACCAGCTCATAGCCCATAGGAACATCAAGATCAGCACCAGTGACTGTGCAAGGACCATCAACAGAGATAGAAGCCTCAGCCTCATCAGAGTTGTTGGTGTTGCGGAAAACTAGGCCCTTAACGTTCAGAACGATATCTGTAACGTCCTCATAGACGCCTTCAACCGTAGTGAACTCATGCTGAACGCCATCAATCTGGATGGCCTCAACCGCAGCTCCCTCAAGAGAGGAAAGCAGTACGCGGCGGAGGGAGTTGCCAAGCGTGTCACCATAGCCACGCTCAAGCGGCTCTACGCTCACACGAGCGACGTTTGCGCCGATTTCATCTACCGACACGTTTGGTCGGATAAATTCGGACATTGCTACCTCCAAAACGGGTCGGGCTTACTTAGAGTAAAGCTCGACGATCAGCTGTGCGTCAATCTCAAGGTCAATCTGATCGCGGGTTGGAAGCTGAAGAACAGTGCCCTGCAGCTTCTCAATGTCAACCTCAAGCCATGCAGGAACTGCCATGTGCTCAGATGAAATGAGAGCTTCCTTGATGGGGAGAAGATCCTTTGCCTTGGAAGCAACGGCGATAACATCGCCGCTCTTTACGCGATAAGAAGGAATGTCAACGCGCTGACTGTTAACGGTGATGTGACCGTGACGAACAGTCTGACGAGCCTCTTTACGTGTACGAGCAAAGCCAAGGCGGAAGATGACATTGTCAAGACGAGTCTCAAGAATGCTCATCAAGTTGTCACCAGTAATGCCTGGGTTCTTCTTAGCCATCTCATAGTAGCCGTGGAACTGGTTCTCAAGGACGCCGTAAATGAACTTAGCCTTCTGCTTCTCACGGAGCTGCATACCGTACTCGCTCTCCTGGCGGCGACGGCGACGTGGCTCACGGTTAGAAGTCTTATTGATCCCCATCACAACGGGATCGATGCCAAGCTGACGACATCTTTTAAGGACCGGGGTCCTATCAATTGCCATTTGCTTGTCCTTTCGTGCTAGTTGCGACGGCGCTTTTTAGGACGGCAGCCGTTGTGTGCAATAGGTGTCTTATCCTGAATACCCGAAACCTCAAGGCCTGCTGCCTGAAGAGAACGGATTGCGGTCTCGCGACCAGAGCCTGGACCCTTAACAAAAACAGCTACCTTGTGGAGACCGTGCTCCATTGCTGCCTTTGCTGCTGCCTCTGCTGCAAGCTGTGCAGCAAAAGGAGTGGACTTACGAGAGCCCTTGAAGCCGACGGTACCACCGGACTGCCAGGAAATTACATTACCCTGGGGATCAGAAATAGAGACAATCGTATTATTGAATGTACTCTTGATGTGGGCCTGGCCCACTGCAATGTTTTTACGCTCGGAGCGGCGGACGCGTGTAGTGCGAGCGTTCTTTTTCTGTGCCATTAGCTACTCCTCGCCTACTTCTTCTTGCCGCCCACCTGACGCTTCTTACCCTTACGAGTACGAGCGTTAGTGTGGGTACGCTGACCGTGGACAGGGAGGCCCTTGCGGTGACGAAGGCCGCGGTAGCAGCCAATCTCCATCAGACGGGCAACATTTTGACGCACCTCGCGGCGAAGATCGCCCTCGGTGGTGTAATTAGCGTCAATATAGTCACGAATCTTGGTGACTTCTTCCTCTGTGAGGTCCTTGACGCGAGTATTTACATCGATACCAGTCTCGTTGCAAACCTTAGTTGCACGAGTCTGACCAATGCCGTAAAGATAGGTGAGTCCGACCTCAACGCGCTTATCGCGTGGTAGGTCGACGCCGTTAATACGGGCCAACTTGGTGCTCCTTCCTTAGCCCTGACGCTGCTTGTGGCGCGGGTTCTCGCAAATCACGTAAACCTTACCATGGCGACGGATGACTTTGCACTTGTCGCACATCTTCTTTACCGAAGGACGTACCTTCATGTGTCTTCCTTTCGGTTCTGCTGATACGAACTATATACTCGCCCAGCCGCTGGCGTGAAATACCGACTGTACTTACGTACATATGCCCTTGCAACACGCGCAAAGACACAAATAGTCTTATGCATAACATAAGACTGAATTTTACTTACTTATAACGGTAAGTAATGCGACCCCTAGTAAGATCATAAGGAGAAATCTCTACTACAACCTTATCACCAGGGAGAATTCGAATGTAATTCATTCGAATCTTGCCTGAGATGGTGCAAAGGATGGTCTTGCCGTTTTCTAACTCAACGTTAAACATAGCGTTTGGCAGAGGTTCTAATACCTTGCCTTCAAGCTCAATCGCGTCTTGTTTAGCCAACTTTCATCCTCTCGACACATCGACAGCGGTTATCAATAATACATAAAATTGTTCCTCTCGTCTATCACTTATTTTTTCAACACAATTAGACAGCGAGAAAAACAATGTATTTGTTACTCAAGGCCACCTTGCATCTCACACCATGGACCGACCTCGTCCTCTGAGACGATAACAGGTCCATCGGCAGTAATAGCAACAGTGTTCTCATAATGCGCAGATGGCAAGCCATCGTCAGTAACAACGGTCCAACTATTTTCAAGAACAGTACAATCGTAAGTACCCATGGCAATCATTGGCTCAATTGCAATTACCATTCCCTCACGAAGAACAATTCCATTACCTGCACGGCCATAGTTTCTGACCTCTGGATCCTCATGAAGATTGCGACCAATACCATGACCAACAAAATCACGAATGACGCCATAACCATTATCTTCAGCGAGCTTTTGGACTGCATGTCCTACATCGCCAAGGCGAGCACCGGGAACAGCAGCTGCGATACCCGCTTTAAGGCAATCGCGTGTAACCTCACAAAGTACCTGGGTTTTCTCGTCAACTGTTCCACAGTAGAACGTCCAAGCGTTATCTCCCGCCCAACCATTAACGGTAGCACCAGTATCGATGGTCAGAATATCGCCATCTTGCAAAATGACATTAGCTGATGGAATACCGTGAACAATCTGTTCATTAATAGAAGAACAAACAGATCCAGGAAATCCGCCATAACCTTTAAAAGTAGGTGTTCCGCCATGAAGTCTAATAAAAGCTTCGACAGCACGGTCAATCTCGAGCGTTGAAACACCAGGTCTAATCATGGATCCAGCACGGCGAAGAGCTGCCTTAGAAAGGGCGCCCGACACCTTCATAGCCTCAATCTGTTCAGGTGTTTTTATGGTAATCATAGTGAGAGGAGCGTCTTTACGTCGGCGAATACCTCGTCAACAGGACGATCTCCGTTGACCTCCTTCAGAATTCCATGTCCTTTGTAGTACTCAATCAAAGGAGAAGTCTGATTCTCGTAAACATCAAGACGTTTACGAATAGTCTCTGGCTTATCGTCATCACGCTGATACATCTCACCAGAGCAATTTGGGCAAATCTCAGTACCAGCGGGTGCAGTGTAACCACACTCTTTGCAGGTACGACGAGAAGAAAGACGCTCAACAATAACTTCTGGCTCAACAGCAACAAGCAGGGCTGCATCAAGCTTGAGACCCATATTCTGAAGCTCAAAATCAAGGGTTACTGCCTGAGCAGTATTGCGTGGAAAACCGTCAAGAATAAAACCAGCCTTTGCATCGTCTGCAGAAAGGCGCTCTTTGACCAAATCAATTACAAGCTGATCTGGAACAAGCTGACCAGCATCCATATACTCTTTAGCCTTAATACCAAGCTCTGATTGAGCTTTAACAGCAGCACGAAGAAGGTCACCGGTTGAGATGTGAGCAAGTCCATACTCTGCAACGAGCTTCTGAGCCTGTGTACCCTTGCCAGCGCCAGGTGCGCCGAGAAGAACAATGTTCATGCTTCGCCTTCCTTTCAAATAATAAAAGGGGCCTGTTTCCAGGCCCCTTTATGATACGTATTAAGAACTACTTAAAGAAGCCCTCATAATTATGCATCTTAAGATGGGACTCAATGGAAGAGAGTGTATCCATTGCAACACCGACCATAATCAGGACAGAAGTTCCACCAAATGCCTGTATCAACGAATCGCCTGTGAACCAGAAAATAATAGTTGGAACGATTGCAAGAACTGCCATAAAGATAGCACCGGGGAGGGTAACTCTGTCAATAACAGTCTTGATATACGTTGAAGTGGCAGTGCCTGGTCGAACACCAGGAATAAAACCACCCTGCTTCTTAAGCTGGTCTGCCGTCTCCTCTGGATTGAACACCATTGAAGTGTAGAAATAAGCAAAGAAGACAATGAATATAACTGAGAGAACCCAGTTAACCCAACCAGAAGAAAGCGAAGTAGCAAACTTCTGCATCCACTCTACTCCTGGGAAGAACACAGCAATCTGAGCAGGAAGGTATAGGATTGCAGATGCAAAGATGATTGGTACAACGCCTGCAGTATTTACCTTAATTGGAAGGTAAGTTGACTGACCACCCATCATACGACGACCAACAACGCGCTTAGCATAGTTGATAGGAATACGACGCTGACCACGCTCAATGTAAACAATAAGCGGAATAATAGCGAGCATAACCACAACAGTAACAACGGTAAGAACAATATTTCCACGAGTAGTTACTGAAGAGATAAGGGCTGTTGGAAGTCCAGCCATAATGTTTGCAAAGATAATCAAACTCATTCCGTTGCCAACACCCTGCTGAGTAATGACCTCACCGAGCCACATAATAATAATGGCACCGACTAGCATGGTAAAGACTACCAGGAAGTTTTCAAGTGCCTCAGGCACGCCCTCCATAGATGCAAAAGATACACCATAGCTCTTAAACAAGAACAGGTATCCAATTGCATTGAGTAAAGCTAAGCCAACCGTAAGATTACGCGTGTACTGCGTAATCTTACGCTGACCGCTCTCACCATCTTTAGCAAGCTCGCCAAGAGATGGAATAACGGACTGCATCATCTGGAAGATGATCTGAGCCGTAATGTAAGGCATAATGCCCAGACTGAAAACAGACATGCGAGAAAGAGCGCCACCCGAAAATAGGTTAAGCACGGCCATTGCACCATTCTTAGCAAGACCATTCTGATATGCAGAAAGCATCTGCTGGAATGGAGCACCGGGCACAGGAAGATATGCACCAAAACGGTACAGAAGAAGAATCAGTACCGTAAGGAGAATCTTTCCCCTTAGTTCCGGAATACGAAATGCGTTGGCGATTCCTTTACTCACTACTCGGCCTCAACCTTTCCACCGGCCGCCTCGATCTTAGCCTTTGCAGAGGCGGAAACCTTGTCGACCTTAACAGTAAGCTTCTTAGAAAGCTCACCGTCGCCCAGAACCTTGACTGGGATGTAGTTGTACTTAATAACTCCCTTAGCAACCAGAGTATCTGCGTCTACGGTCTCGCCGTCTGCAAAAAGAGCATTCAGACGAGCAACGTTGACTGGAGCGTACTCAACACGGTTGTGGTTAGTAAAACCAGGAAGTTTAGGAAGACGCATAGCCAGTGGCTGCTGTCCACCCTCGAAGCCAGCGCCCTTACCGCCACCAGAGCGGGAGAGCTGACCATTCATACCGCGGCCGGCAAAAGTACCATTGCCTGAAGAATTACCGCGACCTACGCGCTTACGATTTTTGCGCGAACCCACTGCGGGGCGAAGATCATTGAGCTGCATTGTTACTACCTCTAGTTCTCTTCAACCTCGACAAGGTGCTTAACCTTGAAGATCATTCCACGAATGCTTGGGTTGTCAGGCTGCTCGACGGTATCGCCGATCTTGTGGAGGCCGAGGGCCTTCACCGTAGCAGTCTGGTCCTTCTTGACGCCTGCAACAGCGCCACGGACAAGCTTGATGCTAAGGTTCTTAGCCATCGTTAGTTCTCCTTTCCGACGAACATATCGCCGACGGTTAGGCCACGACGCTCAGCTGCTTCTTCTGGGCTGGAAAGCTCTTTCAGACCCTCAGCTGCTGCCTTAATCATGTTCAGAGCGTTGTCGGTACCAAGAGACTTAGAAAGTACATTGGTAATACCTGCAAGCTCGAAGAGTGGACGAATAGGACCGCCAGCAATAACACCAGTACCCTCGAATGCAGGCTTAATAAGAACAGAACCTGCACCATAGCGACCAGTAACTGCATGTGGTACGGAACCAGTCTCAGTCAGTGGGACCTTGAACATGTTCCTCTTTGCGTCCTCGACGCCCTTCTGAATTGCCAGAGGTACCTCAGCGGAACGACCCTGGCCAATACCAACGTTACCCTTACCGTCGCCAACGACTACCAGAGCAACGAGTGACATACGGCGGCCACCCTTAACGGTCTTGGAAACGCGGTGAATATAAACGACGCGCTCCTGAAGATCCGTATCCTGCTGGCGCTTACGATCACGTGCCATTGAATCCTCCTAGAACTTCAGGCCCGCGTTGCGGGCGCCATCTGCCAAAGCCTTAACGCGGCCGTGATAAAGACGACCACCACGGTCAAAAGTGACCTCAGTGACGTTTTTCTCGGCAGCGCGCTTACCGATAAGCTCACCTACAAACTCAGCTGCCTCCTTGTTAGAGCCAACCTTGCCAGTAGAACGGAACTCTGGGTCAAGCGTAGAGGCAGAGCAGAGAGTTCTTCCAGAAGCGTCGTCAATAAGCTGTGCATAAATGTTTGCGTTTGAACGGTGAACTGCAAGACGCGGACGCTCAGATGTACCAAAGACCTTGGCACGTACGCGGCGCTTGCGGCGTTCAAGACCCGCCTTTTTCGCCTGCTGCTTTTTCATTCCTTCTCCTTAGAGACATGCCATCACCTAACGGGGTGATGGTCTTTTAGCCTAAAAGTAGGGTTGCTTTACTTAGCAGCCTTACCGAGCTTCCTGCGGATGTGCTCACCTTCGTAGTGAATGCCCTTACCCTTGTAAGGCTCTGGTGGGCGCTTCATACGAATCTCAGCTGCAACCTGGCCGACCTTCTCCTTAGAAATACCCTTAACAGTAATGTGAGTGTTATCAGGTACCTCAAAGCTAATGCCCTCAGGTGCAACATAAAGAACTGGGTGAGAATAGCCAAGAGAAAGGTCAAGATCCTTGCCCTTAAGTGCTACACGGTAACCAACACCGGTGAGTTCAAGCTTCTTTTCGAAGCCCTCAGAAACACCAATAACCATGTTGTGGATAAGGGTGCGGACAAGACCCTGCTGTGCATTAGACTCAGGGGACTCGTCAACGCGAGTAACAAGAATCTCCTCGCCCTCATGAGCAATAGAAACAAGCTCAGAGAAAGTACGAGTCAGCTCACCCTTAGAACCCTTAACGGTAACGGTGGTGTTATCAACTGTCACAGTGACTCCAGCAGGAATCTGGACAGGCTTCTTACCAATACGAGACACGGCTGTCTCCTTTCATTCCTGTCAGATTTACCAAACGTAAGCGATGACCTCGCCGCCAACGCCAGCCTTGCGAGCGTCGCGGTCGCACATCATGCCCTTAGAAGTGGAAACCACTGCGGTACCAAGACCACCAAGAACGCGTGGAAGCTTCTCGGCGGTGGAGTAAATGCGCAGGCCAGGCTTAGAAATGCGACGAATGCCGCGAATAACCTTAGCGCGCTTCTTACCGTACTTAAGGGTGATGTGAAGAGTCTTCTGAGGCTTGGTGTCCTCAACGGTGTAACCCTCGACATAGCCCTCTTCGGTGATGACACGAGCAATCTCAACGAGCACCTTGCTCGATGGCATGGATACAGAATCCTTGCCAGCTGAGTTTGCGTTACGAATACGCGTCAGCATGTCTGAAATGGGATCGGTAATTTTCATTTGATCCTTCTCCTTCGTTAATGATGAAACTGCGTGTCTGGTTCATCTACACCCGTGGCGCAGATGCCTTGACGCCAGAGCTCTGAGTCCTACCAGCTTGCCTTGCGGACACCAGGAAGCTCGCCTTTGCTCGCTAGCTCACGGAAGCACACACGGCACAGACCAAACTTGCGATAAACGGAGTGGGGACGTCCACAACGCTGGCAACGGTTCTGTGTGCGCGTAGAGTACTTCGGCTCACGCGAGGCTTTGACGATCATCGAAGTCTTAGCCACAAATCCTCCTTCAAAATGCAACTTGGCGAACGCCAAGATGACTTCAAACAATAGTGCTGGTGACATAGTCACCCGGCATCAGAGATGCCAACAGGAGTGCGCTTAACTTAAGCGCAGGTAAAAGTTAGTCCTGCTTGAATGGGAAGTGGAAGGCTTCAAGAAGTGCCTTGCCTTCCTCATTGGTGTTAGCAGTGGTGACAATGGTGATGTCCATACCGCGAGTGTGGTCCACCTTGTCAAAATCAATCTCTGGGAAGATGAGCTGCTCAGTTACGCCCATGGAGAAGTTACCACGGCCGTCGAAGCTCTTAGTAGAAATACCACGGAAGTCGCGAATACGAGGAATTGCAACTGCGATCAGACGATCCAGGAACTCCCACATACGATCGCCACGAAGGGTAACTTTAGCGCCAATTGGCATACCCTGGCGAAGCTTAAAGGTTGCGATAGACTTACGAGCATGTGTAACAAGTGGCTGCTGACCAGTAATGGTGCGCAGGTCGTTTACAGCGCCGTCAATTGCCTTAGCGTCTGTAGCTGCCTCGCCAACACCCATGTTGACAACAATCTTCTCAAACTTAGGAATCTGGTTAACGTTGGTGTAACCAAATTTCTCCTTCAGAGCATCACGCACAGATGCGTAATAAAGCTCTTTAAGGCGAGGTGTGTACTTCTCGTCTGCCATGGTTTCTCCTTAACTCTTGGGGTTTTAAGTGCGGGGACCGCCTCGCACCTCCTAGTTTGGCAAACTAGGAGCCATCTGCATCCTCGAGACATACGTGTCCCATAGAAAGACGCAATGAATAATATTAGACCTTATTAAGCAAAAATAGGGCGAGAATTTCAAGCTAACTGATATTTTTTCGTGTCATCACACGACTTCCACACGACACAGTACTTCTCACTCAAAAGAAAACCCCGCTATCTAACGATAACGGGGTTTGAAATAGCTCTGTGATGTTTCTTACTAAACGAGAAACACGTGTGAACTTAGAGCTCAGTACCTGACTTCTTGGAGACGCGGACCTTAGTGCCGTCCTCCTTGATCAGGTAGCCAATACGGGTTGGCTTGTCAGTCTTAGGGTCGATAAGAGCAACATTGGAAGCGTCGATTGCTGCCTCTGCCTCAACAATGCCACCCTGCTGGTTAGCTGCGTTTGGCTTGACATGGCGCTTTACAATTGCAACGCCCTCAACGACAACCTTGTTCTTCTCTGGATATACGCGAAGTACTTCGCCGCGCTTACCCTTGTCCTTACCAGTGAGGACCTCGACCTTGTCGCCTTTCTTGATCTTCATCTTAGGCATGTCGTTCCTCCTTAAAGGGTCTCAGGTGCAAGTGAGACAATCTTCATGTACTTGTGGTCGCGCAGCTCGCGAGCGACTGGTCCAAAGATACGAGTACCCTTGGGCTCACCCTCTTTGTTAACAAGAACGCATGCGTTCTGGTCAAAGCGGATGTAGCTACCGTCCTTGCGACGGGTGTCCTTAGCGGTACGAACGATGACACAGCGAACAATGTCGCCCTTCTTCACCGAACCACCTGGAGTAGCCTCCTGGACAGCGCCAATGATAACGTCGGCAAGGCCGGCGTAACGACGCTTGGAGCCACCAAGGACCTTGACGCACTTTACGCGCCTTGCGCCGCTGTTGTCAGCGACGTTGAGAATGGTCTCCATCTGAATCATGTGACGTTCCTCCGGAACCTAATTTCTTAGAGGTGCACGTATTTGCACACATAAGAAATAATGATAGATACAAAACTAGGTTTAGCTAAAAGCTGATTCCTAGGTGCTAATTACTTAGCGCGCTCAACGATCTCTGCGAGACGCCAACGCTTGGTCTTGGAAAGAGGACGAGTCTCCATGACACGGACGGTATCGCCCAGACCAGCCTCGTTGTTCTCATCGTGAACGTGAAGCTTCTTGCCGATGGTCATCATCTTGCCATACTTAGGGTGGTGCTTACGGTAAGTAATCTCTACCGTAATCGTCTTCTCGCCAGAGATGGAGACGACGAGTCCGGTACGAACCTTACGCGCATTTCTGCTTTCGGTCTCTGCCATAACTTATCTCCTGCGATCTAGTTCTGCTCTGCGGCTGATTCCGCAGCGATTTGACGGGTACGCATCTCAGTCTGAACGCGAGCAATATCGCGCTTAACAGCCTTGACACGAGCGGTGTTGTCCAGCTGGCTAGTTGCCATCTGGAAACGAAGATTAAAGAGCTCTGCGCGGCCTTCCTCGAGTTTCTTAGCGAGGTCTGCATCGCTCATAGCCTTGATTTCGGTGTACTTCATTAGTTCTCACCGTCCTGATCGGCCTTGGAGACAATCTTGGTCTTAATTGGAAGCTTATGCTGAGCAAGACGAAGAGCCTCACGAGCAACTTCCTCTGGTACGCCATCAATCTCGAACATGATACGACCAGGTTTAACAACTGCTACCCACTCTTCTGGATTACCCTTACCGGAACCCATACGAGTCTCTGCAGGCTTCTTGGTGATTGGCTTATCTGGGAAGATAGTAATCCACACCTTACCGCCACGCTTCATCTCACGGGTGAGAGCAATACGAGCAGCCTCAATCTGGCGGTTAGTAATCCAGTGAGCCTCCTCTGCACGAATACCCCAGGTACCAAAATGAAGCTGGGTATTACCCTTTGCCTGGCCCTTCATGGAACCGCGCTGTACCTTACGATGCAATACACGCTTTGGAGCAAGCATTAACGGCCCCTCCTCTCATTGCGAGCACGACGAGGACGAGCGGAGCCCTCAAGAGCTGGATTAGGTGTTGGCTGTCCAGGCATCTTCTCGCCGAAATAAATCCAAACCTTGATACCAACAGCACCCATAGTAGTGCGGCCTGTTGCAGTACCATAGCCGATTGCAGCACGAAGGGTGTGCAGAGGCACGCGACCCTCACGATACCACTCACGACGGCCCATCTCAGCGCCGTTTAGACGACCAGAGCACTGGATACGAATACCCTTAGCACCAGCCTTACGAGCGGACTGAACAGCCTTACGCATAGCGCGACGGAAAGCGACACGCTGCTCAAGCTGCTCGGCAATAGACTCTGCTACGAGGTTTGCATCAAGCTCAGGACGCTTAACCTCAACAACATCAACATTGACCTGACCCTTGCCGACCTTAGCAACACGCTCAAGATCTGCACGAAGGCCATCAATCTCTGCACCCTTTTTGCCAATGACAATACCAGGACGTGCGGAGAAAATAGTTACCTTGACCTTATCGCCAGCGCGCTCGATATCAATACGAGCAACAGCTGCCTTCTCAAGGCGCTTCTCAAGATACTTGCGAATAGCAAGATCGTTGCCGAGCTGCTCGGCGTAGTCCTTATCGGCGTACCAACGAGAACGCCAGCTCTCAGTTACACCAAGACGAAAGCCTGTAGGCTGTACTTTCTGACCCATTCCTACGCCTCCTTTCGAGGTGCAACGACAACGGTAATGTGGCTCATGCGCTTATTAATGCGAGAAGCCGAACCCTTTGCACGAGGGCGAATACGCTTAAGCGTTGGGCCTTCGTCAACAAAAGCAGTCTTGACTACCAAGTTGTTAGCGCGGAGGCCATTGTTGTTCTCGGCGTTAGCAACTGCGGAACGCAGAACCTTAGCAACATCAGTAGCGGCAGCGCGAGTCGAGAACTGAAGAACCTCGAGGGCCTTCTCGACAGACTTACCGCGGACAAGCGCGATAACTGCGCGAGCCTTGCGAGGAGCAACGCGAACATACTTAGCTGTTGCGCGAACCTCAATAGAATCGGTATTCTTAGCCATTTACTACACTCCCCCTACTTGGTCTTGTGACCGCGGAAGGTACGGGATGGGGAGAACTCGCCCAACTTGTGACCAACCATGGACTCGGTGATGTACACAGGCACATGTTTACGACCATCGTGAACAGCGATGGTGTGACCGACCATCTCAGGGAAGATGGTTGAGGAACGTGACCAGGTCTTGATAACGTCCTTCTTGCCAGCCTCGTTCATTGCAGCGACACGCGCAAGGAGGCGAGTCTCCACAAAGGGGCCTTTTTTGAGACTTCTGCTCATTTATCTACTCCTACTCGTGTCTTACTTGGACTTACGACGGCGAATAATCAGGCGGTTAGAAGCCTTCTTCGGGTCGCGGGTCTTATAACCCTTAGTTGGCTTACCCCATGGGGTGACGGAAGGACGACCAGAAGTGTGGTTCTTACCTTCACCACCACCGTGTGGGTGGTCAACAGGGTTCATGACAGTACCACGGACGGTAGGACGAACGCCTGCCCAACGAGAACGACCAGCCTTACCAACAACAATGTTGGAGTGCTCAGCGTTACCAACCTCACCGATGGTTGCACGGCAGGTCAGAAGAACACGACGAAGCTCGGAGGAAGGCATACGCAGAACTGCATAGCCGTTGTCCTTACCCATGAGCTGGACGGAAGTACCAGCAGCACGTGCCATTGCAGCACCCTTGCCAGGCTGGAACTCAACTGCGTGAACAAGAGTACCTACTGGAATCTGCTCAAGAGTGGTGCAATTACCAGGCTTGATATCGACGTCCTTGATACCAGACAGAACAGTGTCACCGACGCTCAAACCCTCTGGGCAAAGGATGTATGCCTTTGCACCGTCTGCATAGTGCAGAAGAGCAATACGAGCGGAACGGTTAGGATCGTACTCAACGGTAGCGACTTTAGCTGGGATGTCATCCTTGCGACGCTTAAAGTCGATACGACGGTACTGGCGCTTGTGGCCACCACCCTGGTGACGGGTAGTGATGCGGCCATTGTTGTTGCGACCAGCCTTCTTTGGCAGGGGCTCGAGAAGGGACTTCTCGGGCTTATCAGTTGTAATCTCAGCAAAGTCTGAGATTGTCTGGAAGCGCCTGCCTGCGCTTGTTGGCTTTAGATGCCTAACTGCCATAAACAGTATCCCTTTCTTCTCCGTTGGCTAGCCCGCTTAAGGGAAAGTCGAGCTAACACCGGATTACCACGGTACCGCGCGTATCTACTATGCGCGGCATACGAACCCGTACCTCAAAAGAGGCACGGGAGAAAAACCTTACTCAGCAGATTTATTACCGAAAATCTCGATAGTCTCACCAGCAGCGAGGGTAACGATAGCCTTCTTCCACTGGCGGGTCTTACCTGCCTGCTGATAACGTACACGCTTGTTCTTTGGCTTAACAGAAAGTGTGTTTACCTTGGTGACGTGTACAGAGAAGAGCTTCTCTACAGCTGCAGCAATCTCTTCTTTACCTGCGTTACGAGCAACCTCGAAAGTGTACTTGCCCTGCTCCATCAGATCGAAAGCACGCTCTGAAACGATAGGACGAATGATGACCTCATAAGGAGAGTTCATTATGCGAGCACCTCCCCAAGCTGCTTAGCAACATCAGCGGACATAACAAGTGCGCCGTTGTCAATCAGGAAACGAGTAGTAACCTCAGAAACGCCGAAAATCGAAACCTGAGGAAGGTTACGGAAAGAGAGGTAAGTGTTGACATCATCATCTGGGACGATAACAGTAACGCGCTTACCCTCAATACCGAGGTTCTGAAGTGCAGCCTTTGCCTGCTTGGTGGAAGGCTGAGCAAACTCAAGAGAGTCAACGAGGACAAGCTCAGAGTCTGCAACCTTGCCGGAGAGGACGGACCTCATAGCAAGCTTGACCATCTTGTTGTTAATACGACGTGCGTGGGAACGAGGGGTAGGTCCAAAAATGACGCCACCACCAGTCCACTGACCAGCACGAATAGAACCCTGGCGAGCACGACCAGTACCCTTCTGACGGTAAGGCTTAACGCCACCGCCGGATACCTCGTGACGGTTCTTTGTAGAGTGGGTACCCTGACGTGCGGATGCGTCCTGGCAGACTACAACCTGATGCACAACAGGGATGTTTGGCTCAATGCCATAGACGTCAGAGGAGAGCTCGGTAGTACCGACCTTCTTTCCCTCTACGTTCTTAATCTCATACTTGGACATGTTGTCTCCTTGTTAGCCTAAGTGTTTGCCTAAAGGCCCTTAGGCCATGCGGACCTGGACGAGGGCATTCTTGCCGCCAGGAACAGCACCCTTGATAAGCATGAGGTTCTGCTCAGCATCAACGCGGACAAGCTTAAGGTTCTTGACCGTAACGCGCTCTGCGCCCATGTGACCATACATGTGAAGGCCCTTACGAACGCGTGCAGGGTATGCGCACTGACCAATGGAACCTGGACGACGCTGGTTACGAGAACCGTGAGTCATTGGACCGCGAGAGAAGTTCCAGCGCTTAACGGTACCCTGGAAACCCTTACCCTTAGAAGTGCCTGTTACGTCAACAGCGGTGACCTCAGAGAAGTCAGCAACTGTGACAACATCGCCGGTCTTGTGCTCAGAAGCATCCTCAACGCGAACCTCGCGGAGGTAACGCATTGGCTCGACGCCCTGTGCCTTGAAGTGACCAGCCATTGGCTTGTTGACATGCTTCTCGGAGATGTCGCCAAAGCCAATCTGTACGGCATTGTAGCCGTCCGTTTCAACAGTCTTTACCTGTGAAACGGTGCAAGGGCCAGCAAGAACGACGGTAACAGGAACGACATTGTCGTTCTCGTCCCATACCTGGGTCATGCCCAGCTTGCGGCCGAGGATGGTATTAACCATGCTCTTTCCTAACCTTCGGTGGTCATGGGACCTTGAGAGCACATCGGGTACTCTTCCCCAGCGGACCACGTCCTGTACATACTGCCTTTAGACATAATTGTCCTATTTGAGCAGCCCGTTTACTTTACACTCATTTTTAATAAGAAACAAGCCTAAAGTCTTAAAAAGATGAACGCTTTGTGAAGGGCATTTACTACCTTCTAGCTGCGAGATCTTTCTTCTCGCCTATTTTACGAGGTAAAACCGCTGACCCGGGCGTATCTATAGGCGAGAAAACCAGAAAATTTTGAAAGTTTTTGTCAAAATTTATTTTGGTGAAATTCTCTTAAGCAATGCTTTACAACCTTCTGTGACATCCTCATACGTCAGATCAAAATTGCCCGAGTACCATGGATCCGCAATATCGCGAGGATTCTCTTTCCAGTCAAGGAGCAGCGAGATTTTTCCAAATGGATCATCTTTAAGCATCCGCATCATATTGCGTAAGTTATTGTGATCCATGCCAATAAGGTAATCGAAGCACTCATAATCTGCGCGAGTCAGCTGCCGAGCACAATGATTACCACAATAAATTCCCTCCTGCTGCAACTTGCGACGCGTACGAGGGTCAACTGGATTACCAATCTCCTCTATGGAAGTTGCCGCAGAGTCAATGAAGAATAAATCTGCAAGACCGCTCTTCACGACAAGATCTTGCATAACATACTGCGCCATCGTTGACCTGCAGATATTTCCGTGACACACAAACAGAATCTTTGTTACATGAGTATTGTCCGGGCAATTAGTATTCAGCTGGCTATTCTTCATCTCTTCTCCTGTACTACGTGAGAGAATCAATCGACTTTGAAAAGTCTACGCCCCCACTTGTTCCAATACGCCCTAATGTACACGTAATACTCCCTAAATGACACTAAAAATTCAGTGCACACCTAACACAAAACCCTCCCGCACGTGAATGCGCAGGAGGGTTTGCAAGTTGGATTAAGCCGTATGCTTAGAGCTTGATCTCGATATCGACACCAGCTGGAAGGTCGAGACGCATAAGCGAATCAACGGTAGAAGCGCTTGGGTCGAGAATATCGATGAGACGCTTGTGAGTGCGCATCTCAAACTGATCACGGGAATCCTTATCCTTGTGTGGTGAGCGAATAACGGTGTAAAGATTACGCTCAGTTGGCAGAGGGATAGGACCGGAAACACGCGCACCTGTCTTCTGTGCGGTGTCAACAATCAGCTTAGCGGACTGATCAATGACCTCGTGATCATAGCCCTTGAGGCGAATCCTGATCTTCTGGCTTGACACTTTGGGTACCTCCATACATGAGCTAGAGCTCGTGGTCGTTTACTTAGGATGCAGAGCCGCCGTTTTTGGCGACAATCTCTTCGCGTACAGCGTTAGGAACGGGCTCGTAAGAATCGAACTGCATAGTGTAGCTCGCACGGCCCTGGGTCTGGGAACGAAGGTCGGTTGCATAACCGAACATCTCACCAAGAGGCACCTTAGCGCGGATGACCTTGGCGTCCTGACGATCGTCCATGCCCTCAATCTTGCCACGACGGGAAGAAAGGTTGCCCATAACGTCGCCCATGTACTGCTCAGGTGTCTCAACCTCAACAGACTCAACTGGCTCGAGAAGGACAGGATTGGACTTCTTAAGAGCATCCTTAACTGCCATAGAACCAGCAATCTTGAATGCTGCCTCAGAAGAGTCGACCTCATGGTAAGAACCGTCAACAAGGGTGACCTTAATGTCGACTACTGGGTAACCAGCAATGACACCGTTCTCAAGAGCCTCGCGAATGCCCTTATCGATAGATGGGATGTACTCCTTAGGAATGACACCACCGACGATAGCGTTGACAAACTCGTAACCCTTGCCCTCTTCCTGTGGCTCAAGGTCGATAACTGCGTGGCCATACTGACCCTTACCACCGGACTGACGGACAAACTTGCCCTCAGCGTGGCTTACCGCCTTACCAGCAGTCTCGCGGTAAGCAACCTGTGGCTTACCAACGTTGCAGTCAACCTTAAACTCACGACGGAGACGGTCAACAATAATCTCAAGGTGAAGCTCGCCCATACCAGCAATGATGGTCTGGCCAGTCTCGTGATCAGTGTGAACCTGGAAGGTTGGATCCTCTTCAGCCAGCTTAGCAAGGCCGATGGACATCTTCTCCTGCTCAGCCTTGGTCTTAGGCTCAACAGCAACGTCAATAACAGGATCTGCGAAGCTGATGGACTCAAGGATGATTGGGTTCTTCTCGTCACAAAGGGTGTCACCAGTAGTGGTGTTCTTCAGACCAACGCATGCAACAATGTCACCTGCGGAGCACTCTTCACGGTCAACACGGTCGTTTGCGTTCATCTCAAGGATGCGACCAAAGCGTTCACGGTTGTCCTTGACGGAGTTGTAGACGTAAGAACCTGCCTCTGCCTGACCAGAATAAACACGAATGTAGGTAAGCTTACCAACATAAGGGTCAGTCATAATCTTGAATGCAAGAGCGGAGAATGGCTCCTTAACGTCTGCATGACGGACAGCCTCGTCTCCCTTAGGAGTGACGCCATCAATCTCTGGAACATCCAGAGGACTTGGAAGGAAGTCGATAACTGCGTCAAGAAGCTCCTGGATACCCTTGTTCTTGTAAGCAGAACCAACAAAGACAGGGTTAATCTTGCCAGCAAGAACGCCAGCACGGAGAGCACCCTTAAGGATATCAACGTCAATCTCTTCTCCCTCGAGAACAGCCATCATAAGATCCTCGGAGAAGTCAGATGCTGCCTCAAGAAGCTCTTCACGCTTCTCTGCTGCAACGTCAGCAAACTCTGCAGGAATCTCGTCGAGTGGCTCAGGATAAATCATACCCTTAGCGTCCTCTTTAAAGTCCCATGCAGTGTTGGTGACAAGGTCAATAAGACCCCAGAAGTTGGACTCAGCGCCCATTGGGACCTGAGCTGCAATTGCGTTTGCACCAAGGCGGTCACGCATGGTCTGGATTGCACGGAAGAAGTCTGCGCCTACGCGGTCAAACTTGTTGATGAATGCAATACGAGGTACGCCGTACTTGGTTGCCTGACGCCAAACGGTCTCAGACTGTGGCTGAACGCCTGCAACTGCATCGAAAACTGCAACTGCGCCGTCCAGAACACGGAGAGAACGCTCAACCTCAGCGGTAAAGTCAACGTGACCTGGGGTATCGATAATCTGGATGACATGGTCTTTCCAGAAGCAAGTAGTAGCTGCGGAAGTAATGGTTACGCCGCGCTCCTGCTCCTGAACCATCCAGTCCATGGTTGCTGCACCGTCGTGGACCTCACCAATCTTGTGGGTCTTACCGGTGTAGTAAAGAATACGCTCCGTAGTGGTGGTCTTACCAGCATCGATGTGAGCCATGATGCCGATGTTGCGGAGGTCTTTAAGATTGTACTTAGTCTTAGCCATTTGTTTGCTACTCCTGAATTCCGACTAGAAGCGGTAGTGGGAGAAGGCGCGGTTGGCCTCAGCCATCTTGTACAGGTCCTCGCGGCGCTTGACGGATGCACCTACGCCATTAGTTGCGTCGATAATCTCGTTTGCAAGACGCTCTGCCATGGTCTTCTCTTTACGACTACGGCTGAAAGTGACCATCCAGCGAATAGCAAGAGTAGTTGCACGGCGGGAGTTAACCTCCATTGGGACCTGATAAGTAGCGCCACCAACACGCTTAGGCTTAACCTCAAGTGTTGGGCGAATGTTATCCATAGCCTTCTTGAAGACAGTGAGGGCATCCTCGCCAGTCTTCTCTGCAACGATGTCAAATGCACCGTAGACAATACGCTCTGCGGTTGCTTTCTTACCGTCGAGAAGGACCTTGTTAATGAGCTGGGTTACCAGACGATTGTTGTAGACGGCGTCAGGCATAACCTCACGACGTACTGCTGCTGCGCGACGCGGCATATTAATCTCCTAAGAACTAGTTCGAGTAGTGGACGTGATTACTTAGCACGCTTAGTGCCGTAACGAGAACGGCCCTGAGCACGATTCTGAACTGCTGCGCAGTCGAATGCACCGCGAACAACCTTATAACGAACACCAGGAAGGTCACGGACACGGCCGCCACGAACCAGAACAATGGAGTGCTCCTGGAGATTGTGGCCCTCACCAGGAATGTAAGCGGTTACCTCAATGCCATTAACAAGACGAACACGGGCAACCTTACGGAGTGCTGAGTTAGGCTTCTTTGGCGTTGTGGTGAAAACGCGGGTGCAAACACCGCGCTTCTGTGGGTTGTGCTGAAGAGCGGCGTTCTTAGACTTTGACTTGACGCTCACGCGGCCCTTACGTACGAGCTGGTTAATAGTAGGCAAGATCTTCTCCTTCTTATACCTATCTACCTGCAGTTTTACATATTCGAAAGGCGACACAGCACTGTCCCCTTGGAATTACGCAAGGAAGAACTTTACGCCGACAACAACCACATGTCAACAAGCCACTGTTCCGGGCGTATCTATATACAGAAAAAACACTTTTTCATTGGCGAGAAATACTTCTTATCGCACAACCTGCAGTCCGTACTTCTCCCTTTTCTGTAGTTTTCAAAATCTACTACAAATTCGTTCTTTTGCAAAGCTGCAGAAACCATTCGAACTGATGAAATTTTGTAAAACCAACGGAACTATGCCAGGTATGGTAACGCAGAAACTAAATTGATACATTTTTTTGGCGGTACTAGTAATTTAACTTAGCCCAAAATAACCTCAAGCTCAAAGACAATCTTCCCGTCTTCAAACCAAAACATGTCACATGAACGTGTACCCGCATCGCTTACAAGCATAGCGGCAAGGCATGAATTATCGGCTCCTGTGTACAGGCCTTCGCAGCTAAACGTTGCATTACTCCCCCTGTACGCCGAACGAATACAGTTCATATAGGCGCACTTGCCTTTGATTATCTTAGTTTGCCCAGCTTCTCGAAGTTCCCAAACAACATCCTTGGCAAGAAATGTCTCGTATGTTTCCCAATCGCGCATATTTTCCGCTTGGAAGAACTGAGCGAGAAGTTCTTCATTGTCAGAAGAAAATACCGCACCGTTATCGAGAAGTTCCTTAGTGCTGGATACTTCAGATACATCTGAGACTAACTTCAAAACGGCGATCAATTCTTCACCGTCCTTCTCGCCCGTCTCAATAAATCCAAACGAACGATAGAGATCCCGAGCAGCTTTATTTTCAGGCTCATAAGAAAGCCAACAATACTCTGCTCTTCCACAAGGAAAAGTGCGTATAAACTCCAACGCAAGGTTGAGTGCTTCTTTACCGTATCCCCTACCCTGGTACTTTGTATCAATCATCAAGCGTCGGAGATCATAGTTATTTTGAGCTATTGCTGGAGCGTCATCCCAGCTGCTGTCTGTACCAAAACCAACCATCAAAAAACCTACCGGTACATCATCTTTGTATATACCGAAGGGAAAGATCTGTCCGTTTTCTGTCTTAGAAATATAGGCTTCGATAAGACTTATATCATTGCCGGCAACATAACTTTTCTGCTCTTTGGACACCTTAAGCTTAAGGATGTCCCATACGTTTCTTCCATCTATGTGCTGAAGACTTAACATACGGTATCAATCAAAAAATTCATTGCTCGTTGAAAATCAAGGCACCAAAAACTTCTAATGTTTTAGTGCTGATGTGCAGCGTGAGCAAGGCCAACGCTAATAAGTGTAATGACATGATCGTCAGCAAGAGAATAAATGACGCGACGACCATCTCTTTTTGCAGTTACCAGACCACGATCACGCAGAAGACGGAGCTGATGAGAAGTAGCAGACTGAGAAACAGAGAGAAGATCCTGCAGTTCAGTTACGCTCTTCTCGCCCAATAGAAGAGCTCCCAAAATCTGAAAACGTGTAAAGTCAGAAAGCGCATCATAAATTTGAGTGGCATCGTAGATGATATCGTCATTAGTGAGAAACTCGTGTAGTTGTTCTTCAGAAACGCACTCGCAAATATTGTTTGTATGCTCACACTCGTGAGAATGATTAGTCATGATACTTCCTACTCTTTACAACTCAAAGCTCTGAGTACACAGAGCTTCTCGCAAAATATTATTTGTAACGCATCTTAGTATATACCGACTACACATCATTAGATACAAATAAAAAGAAGACTCCAGCTAACGGCTGAAGTCCTCTTTTGTATCGGAGACAATCTCCGAAAAAGTTTGATGTATCAGGCGAGACTACTTACTCGTCGTCCCCTGCCTCAGCATCCATACGAACAACCTGGTTGAGAAGGTCATCCAGAGAACCAAGATCCTCGTTAATTACATCAGGGCTAACCTCATCAGAAGAAGAACCAATGAGTGTCTCGGTGTAATCAGGGTGAGCGGATGGAGCTGCAGAACCCAGCATTAAGCCACCGTCGCCTTCTGGCGAGAAGACCATGTTGAGCAGCTGAGAAAGATCTTCAGAATCTGCCTCATCCTCTTCTGGCTCAAGGATATAGAGGAGGTTACGAGCCTCAAGGCCATCGCGAAGCTCCTCGATTGCCTTTGCACCAATACCATCGATGCGAAGCAGATCTTCCTCGGTCTTGCCAATAAGATCGCCTACGGTCTCAATGCCAACCTCACTGAACTTATTGGTCCAACGCTGTGACACACCAAGATCGTCGAAGAGGTAAAGCTTTGCGTCCTCGCTAGAAAGCGTGCGGCCATTCTTGGAGTAAACGCCACCGTTGTAATCTTCGTTGACCCAGTCAAGCTGCTTAGGAAGCTGCTCCTCAATGTCCTTAAGCTCTGCTGGTGCCCAGTCTGGAAGAGACTTAGCAAGAGAAGAGGTTGGGCCATCAATCTTGGTGCCATGGTACGTAAGCTCAACATCGTTGTATGCAGAGAGGCCTGTACCTGCAGGAATCTGCTTACCAACAATAACGTTGGACTTGAGGTCAAGCAGGTGGTCAACATCGCCTTCGATAGCTGCAGAGGTAAGAACACCTGCAGTACGGATGAACGATGCGCTAGAGAGCCAAGAATCAATAGAGCTTGCAACCTTCAGAGTACCAAGGATTGCTGGCTCTGCCTCTGGTGGAGTACCACCAGCAAGGGCAATATTCTGGACAGTCTCTGCAAAGACGTAACGATCCACATACTGGCCAAGCAGGTACGAAGAGTCACCCGGGTTGGTAACCTGAACACGGCGAAGCATCTGACGTGCGATAACCTCGATGTGCTTATCGTTGAGTTCTACACCCTGAGAGGTATAGACGTCCTTAACGGACTCAACAAAGGTGTGCATAGTGGACTCAATATCGGTGAGTCGACGAAGCATACGGAAGTTGACGAAGCCGCGGGTAATCTGATCACCAGCACGAACAACAACGCCATCCTCAATGCCAGGCATGAAGCGGACGGATGCAGGTACACGCCACTCCTCGATGACACGGGAAGCATCATCTGCGTCAACAATACGCAGCAGGTACTCGGTAGTCTCTGGAGTGATGTGAAGAACACCAGAAACTGGAGCCAGGTCAGCCTCACGACCAAGAATCTTCTCATTGACGTTGCCGACGACGTCGAACATACGAGCAACGGTAGGAAGACCCTGCGTAATATCGTCTGCGCCTGCAACACCACCGGAGTGAATGGTACGCATGGTCAACTGAGTACCAGGCTCACCAATGGACTGAGCTGCGATAATACCAACTGCAGTACCAATGTTGACGGGGCGACGGGTAGAAAGATCCCAACCGTAGCACTTCTGGCAGACGCCGTACTTAGACTTACAGGTCAAAAGCGCACGGAGCTGAACCTTAGTAAGGCCATGCTCAACAAGACGCTCAAGATCCTGCTTGGACTCAACATAACCACCAGCAGGAATAAGAACCTCACCAGTGTTTGGATCGCAGACATCATCAAGAGTGCAGCGACCAATGAGATCAGTATCAACAGAAGTCTGACCAGGCTTAATCAGTGGATAAGTAACTGCCTCATCAGTACCGCAGTCCTCCTCACGAACAATGACGTCCTGTGCAACGTCGACAAGTCGACGAGTCAGGTAACCGGAGTCAGAGGTGTGAGATGCAGTATCTACCAGACCCTTACGAGCACCGTAGGTAGAAATAAAGTACTCAAGAGGCTCAAGACCCTCACGGAAGTTTGCCTTAATTGGAAGGTCAATGGTTTCACCAGACATATCTGCCATCAGGCCTCGCATACCAGCAAGCTGGCGAAGCTGTGTCTTAGAACCACGAGCTCCAGAGTCAGCCATCATGTAAATTGGGTTGTCCTCTGCAAAGCCTGCAAGCATCTCAGAACCGAGAAGATCGGTGCACTCGGTCCATGCGTTAACAACCTCAACGTGACGCTCTTGCTCGGAGAGGAAGCCGTCCTCATAGTACTCGTTGATCTGGTCAACGCGGTCCTGTGCCTCTTGAAGAAGCTGTGGCTTATGCTCAGGAATAACAGCATCCCAAACAGAAACGGTCAGACCAGCAAGTGTTGCGTAGTGGAAACCAGTTTTCTTGATGTTGTCCAGGATTGGCTCAACATCAGCCATTGGATAACGGTCGCAGCAATCGTTGACCAAAACACCAATGTCAGACTTAACCATCTTGTAGTTAATGTATGGGTAATCCTCTGGCAAGCACTGACGGTTGAAAATAATGCGACCAACAGTGGTCTCAAAACGCTTAGTTCCCTCAGTAACGTCCAAATCTTCATACTGACCGCGGCCAGTCATAACGCGGAAGACAGCACGACCATTATCAGAGACGTTTGCATCCTTGGTGCTTACACGGACAACAACCTTTGCCTGAAGATCAAGGTCACGGTTAGCCTCAATAGCCAAGAGAGCATCCTCAAAGCTTGCGAAGGTAAGTGTCTTAGCATCTGCACCAGTCTTCTCGGAAGTAAGGTAATAGACACCAAAGACCATATCCTGAGAAGGAACGGTCAGAACCTTACCAGAAGCAGGGCTTCTGAGGTTATTGCTGGAGAGCATCAGAATGCGAGCTTCTGTCTGTGCCTGAGTAGAAAGTGGCACGTGAACAGACATCTGGTCGCCGTCGAAGTCTGCGTTGAATGGTGCGCAGACCAGTGGGTGTAGGTGGATTGCCTTACCCTCAATAAGAACTGGCTCAAATGCCTGGATAGACAGACGGTGAAGCGTAGGTGCGCGGTTGAGAAGAACAAGGCGATCTTGAATGACCTCATCCAAAACGTCCCAAACAACCGGAGTACCACGGTCAATAGCGCGCTTTGCGCCCTTAATGTTTTCAACCTTGCGGAGCTCAACCAAACGGCGCATGACAAATGGCTTAAAGAGCTCAAGTGCCATAGCAGATGGAAGACCGCACTGGTGCAGCTTCAGGTGTGGGTCAACAACAATGACGGAACGGCCAGAGTAGTCAACACGCTTACCCAGAAGGTTCTGACGGAAGCGACCCTGCTTACCCTTAAGGGCCTCAGCAAGAGACTTCAGAGGACGTCCACCACGACCAGTGACTGGACGGCCACGGCGACCGTTGTCAAACAGAGCATCAACGGACTCCTGAAGCATGCGCTTCTCGTTGTTAACAATGATAGAAGGTGCCTCAAGGTCAAGCAGGCGCTTAAGACGATTGTTACGGTTAATAACACGACGATACAAATCGTTTAAGTCGGAAGCTGCAAAACGGCCGCCATCAAGCTGAACCATAGGACGAAGATCAGGTGGAATAACTGGTACAACGTCAAGGATCATGTTAGCTGGATCATTACCGCCCTTAAGGAAGGCATCAACGATCTCAAGGCGCTTAATGGCCTTCTCACGCTTCTGCTTCTGAGCATCCTCATTGGCGATAATAGCGCGGAGCTCCTTAGCCTCTTTCTCAAGGTCAATGTTGGAGAGAAGATCGCGAACTGCCTCTGCACCCATGCCACCCTTGAAGTAGATGCCATAATAGCGCTTAAGCTCGGAGAACAGACCTTCGTCAGAGATGAGCTCTCTAGTCTCAAGCTGCATGAACTTCTCGAAAGCCTCACGACGAAGCGTCTTCTCTTCCTCGTACTCTTCCTCAAGATCAGCGACGCCTGCACGAATCTCATCCTCAGACAGAGGCTCAAAATCGCCAAACTCGTCATCCTGGGGCTGACCCTGCTCACGAAGACGTGCAATCTGATCGTCACGCTCTGCGTCGAGCTCTTCAAGGTCTGCAGCAAGCTCCTCACGAAGATCATCTACATCAGCCTCACGTGCCTCAGTGTCAACACTGGTAATTACGTAAGATGCAAAGTAGAGGACTTTCTCGAGGTCTTTGCTCTTGATATCAAGAAGTCGTGCCAGAGGGAAGCTGGTTGGACTCTTAAAGTACCAAATGTGGCTTACAGGAGCAGCAAGCTCGATATGACCCATACGATCACGACGAACCTTTGCGGTGGTTACTTCAACACCGCAGCGCTCGCAAGTAATACCTTTGAAGCGAATACCTTTGTACTTACCGCAGGCGCACTCCCAGTCCCTCACAGGTCCAAAGATCTTCTCGCAGAAAAGACCGTCCTTTTCTGGCTTAAGAGTACGGTAGTTGATGGTCTCAGGCTTTTTTACTTCGCCATAGGACCAACCGCGGATATCATCAGCAGACGCTAAAGAAATTTTAATAGCGTCAAATTCAGTGGAATCAAAATCTGCCACAGTCGCTACTCCTTATCGGTGGTCGCGTCGCCTACAAGTGCGGATGCACCCTCAGCGTCTTGGGACAGGTCGGAAGCGGTTACCTCAGTAAAGCCAAGGTCGTTGAGGATCTCAACAGCGTTCTTCTCCTCAGGATCTGTGACCTTTGCGGTATTTGCACGCTTACGATAGGAAATTGGCTCAATGTCAAGTGCCAGAGAGCGAATCTCTTTGACCAGAACCTTGAAGGACTCAGGAATTCCTGCAGTAGGAATGTTCTCGCCCTTAACAATGGACTCATAAGTCTTAACACGGCCGTTGGTATCGTCAGACTTAACGGTAAGAATCTCCTGGAGGACGTTAGCAGCACCGTATGCGTACAGTGCCCAAACTTCCATCTCACCAAAGCGCTGACCGCCGAACTGTGCCTTACCACCCAGAGGCTGCTGGGTAACAAGAGAGTAAGGACCAGTTGAACGTGCATGGATCTTATCGTCAACCATGTGACCAAGCTTCAAGATGTAAGAAACACCAACGGTAATTGGACTCTTGAATGCCTCACCGGTACGGCCATCATAGAGGGTAGTCTTACCACGCTCGTTGAGCTGTGGAACAAACTCCTCACGCATGTTCTCGCCGTACTCCTTGAGAGCCTTGTTAATCATATTGATGTTGGCGCGGCGAACAATCTCTGCAACGGACTCATCAGTAGCACCGTCAAAGAGTGGTGTTGCAACAGGAATTGGACCCTCAACGTAACGCTTGGAATCTGCGTCATCGTCATCCCAACCATGTGCAGCGCCCCAGCCAAGGTGGCACTCAAGCAGCTGACCAACGTTCATACGAGAAGGAACACCCAGTGGGTCGAGAATAACATCTACTGGGGTACCGTCTGCCATGTAAGGCATGTCCTCAACAGGAAGAACCTTACAAATAACACCCTTGTTACCGTGACGACCAGCAATCTTATCGCCCTGCTGAATCTTTCTGCGCTGAGCAACAAAGACGCGGACCAGATCGTTTACTCCTGGAGGCAGGTCGTCTCCAGCCTCACGGCTGAAGCGAACAACGTCAACAACGCGTCCATAGGAGCCGTGTGGCATCTTGAGAGAAGTATCACGAACGTCGTGTGCCTTAGCACCGAAGATTGCACGAAGCAGGCGCTCTTCTGCGGTCAGAGCGGTCTCACCCTTAGGAGTAACCTTACCAACCAGAATATCGCCAGGACCAACCTCAGCGCCAATGCGGATGATGCCGTCATCGTCAAGATCTGCGAGCATATCCTCACCAAGGTTTGGAATCTCTCGGGTAATCTCCTCAGCACCAAGCTTGGTGTCACGAGCATCAATTTCGTGGCGAGAAATGTTAACGGAAGTCAGAAGATCTTCCTGAACAACACGCTCAGAGACGATAATACCGTCCTCGTAGTTGTAACCTTCCCATGGCATGTAGGCAACGGTAAGGTTTGCACCAAGTGCCAGTTCAGAATGGTCAACAGATGGACCGTCTGCAATTGGCTGGCCCTTCTCGACCTTCTGACCCATGGTAACGATTGGACGGTGATTGATACAAGTGGACTGATTGGAGCGCTCGTACTTAGGAAGATCGTAGCGCTGAGAACCGTGCTCATCCGAGTAGATGACAACGTGAGCTGCATCAACCTCGGTAACCTCACCTGCAAACTCTGCGCAAATAAGCTCGCCAGAGTCCTGAGCTGCACGACCCTCCATACCAGTTCCAACAAATGGAGCGTGGGACTGGATCAGAGGCACTGCCTGACGCTGCATGTTTGCACCCATGAGAGTACGCTTTGCGTCGTCATGCTCCAAGAATGGAATGAGGTTAGCTGCAACAGAGAGAAGCTGACGTGGAGAAACGTCCATGTAGTCAACGTCCTCAACAGGAACCTGTGCAGGAGCACCAAAAGAACCGTCGAAGTCGCGGGTACGTGCAATAACGCGGTCTGCGTCAACAATCTTGCCGTCTTTGTCAACTTCAACAAATTTCTTAGTCTTAGGATCAATTGGAGTATTGGCAGGAGCAATAATGTGATTCTCCTCCTCGTCTGCAGTCATCCAAACAATGTCGTCAGAAACAACACCGCCTGTAACCTTGCGATAAGGAGCCTCAATAAAGCCGTACTCATTTACGTGAGCATACAGTGCCAAGGAGCCGATAAGACCAATGTTTGGTCCCTCAGGAGTCTCGATTGGACACATACGGGAGTAGTGCGAGTTGTGAACGTCGCGGACTGCCGTAGGAACGTTGGTACGACGGCTGGAACCGGACTTGTGTCCTGCAAGACCGCCAGGTCCCAAAGCAGAAAGACGACGCTTATGAGTCAAACCAGCAAGTGGGTTTGCCTGGTCCATGAACTGCGAAAGCTGAGAAGAACCGAAGAACTCCTTGATTGCAGCAACAATTGGACGGATATTGATCAGAGACTGTGGAGTGATATCGTCTGCATCCTGAGATGCCATGCGCTCACGGACAACGCGCTCCATGCGACTCATACCAATGCGGAACTGATTCTGGACCAGCTCACCAACAGTACGAACGCGGCGGTTGCCAAAGTGGTCAATGTCATCAAGGTGCTTAGACTCATCACCTGCGTGAACAGCAAGAAGATACTGAAGAGCTGCAACAATGTCCTCTTTGGTAAGAACACGTACATCTGCAGGAATCTCTTCCTCAAGCTTCTTATTGATCTTGTAACGACCAACACGAGCAAGGTCATAGCGCTGCTCGTTGAAGAAAAGACCGTCAAGCAAAGAACGGGCAGAGTCAACAGTTGGTGGCTCACCTGGACGCTGACGACGATAAATCTCGATAAGAGCATCCTCACGTGTAGTTGCAACATCACGCTCAAGTGTGTTGCGAACAACATCGGAATCACCAAGAAGCGAGAGAATCTCGTCATCGGTAACGGCAATGCCGAGTGCACGGAGGAAGACAGTAGCGCTCTGGCGACGCTTACGGTCAATAGAGACGACCAAGTGGCCGCGCTTATCAACCTCAAACTCAAGCCATGCACCACGTGCAGGAATGAACTGAGACTTGTGGACCAAAACACCGTTGTCCATCTCTGACGAGAAGTACACGCCAGGTGAACGAACGAGCTGAGAAACCACAACGCGCTCAGAACCGTTGATGATGAAGGTACCACGCTCAGTCATCAGTGGGAAATCACCCATGAAGACAAGCTGCTCCTTCATCTCACCAGTCTCTTTGTTGACAAAACGAACGTCAACAAAAAGAGGTGCTTGATATGAAATGTCTTTTGCACGACACTCAGCCATTGAATTGGCAGGGTCGCCGAACTGATGGTCACCAAAGGTGACCTGCATGGTTCCAGCGCTGTTCTCAATTGGCGAGAACTCAGCGAAGGACTCTGCAAGGCCCTCTCCCATAAAGCGCTCAAATGATTCCTTCTGTACAGTAATCAGATTTGGCAGCTCCATAGCTGCGGGAATCTTACTGAACGTTCTGCGTCCAGTATGCGCCTGAGGCGTGGTGAGGGAAGTCTTTTTAGCGGTAGACACCAGGTTGTCCTCCTTCAAAAGGGTGGAAGGTGGCAATTGTCGCAACCTAGTAATTTAGTCAAGATTTTAATGCGCGTCAACAGAAAAACACTTGATTTTCTAAGACGTTTTGACTATATTATCGCGTTTATGTTTTTCAACTGCACAAACGTTATGCTGCAGGTAAATACTTTACTAGCTCGTATTTTTTATATGTGAAGATTTTGTGATTAAGTCTTACGAAGACAGAATTCAATTTCGATGAGCGGCTCTCCTCCGTTGAGTTGCTCAATTGATGCTCAGAAATTCACAAGGTTTCTCGCCAAATGAATAAAAAAGAGGCCAGACCAAAGTCTGACCTCTCCAGTAAGCTATTTAGGATGGACTTACTTAAGGGTGACGGTAGCGCCAGCCTCCTCGAGCTGAGCCTTAGCAGCCTCAGCGTCCTCCTTCTTAGCGCCCTCGAGAACAGCCTTAGGAGCGCCCTCGACGACCTCCTTTGCCTCCTTGAGGCCAAGGTTGGTAAGAGCACGAACAACCTTGATGACGCCAATCTTGTTGTCGCCGAAGCCCTCGAGGATAACGTCAAAGTTGGACTTCTCCTCTGCTGCCTCAGCAGCACCACCAGCTGCAGGAGCAGCAGCAACAGCTACAGGAGCAGCAGCAGAAACGCCGAAGACGTCCTCAAGCTCGTGAACGAGCTCAGAAAGCTCAAGTGCTGGCATCTCTTTAAGGGCCTCAATGATCTCATCTTTAGTGACAGCCATGTCAATTCTCCTTTTTAAACGATGCAGCCTTTGTACTGCATCTGGGCAAAAGCCCGGCTTGTATGTGTACGTTTGAGTGCGTTTACACTCTCACGCGGTCTGCGCAAATGCGCGGGTACAACAAAACGTTGCTTATGCAGCGTTCTTCTGATCTGCGATTGCAGAAAGAGTGGTTGCGAGTCCACGAGCTGGACCAGCGCAAACCTGTGCAATACCGGTAAGTGGGCTTGCAACAACGAAGACAAGCTTTGCAATGAGCTCCTCGCGAGAAGGAAGATCTGCGTAAGCCTCTGCCTCGTTAGCATTAAGTGCCTGACCATCAGCGATACCACCAATGAACTCAAGTTTCTTGAGCTTCTTGGCCTGATCCTTGATGACCTTAGCGGCCTCGACAGGATCATTCTCATAGAAAACGTATGCACAGGTACCGGCGAGCATCTCGTCAATCTCTGGCATATCAGCGTTCTTAAGAGCAATCTTGACGATGTTGTTCTTATAGACCTTCATGTGGGCGCCTGCTGCGGTAAGTGCGCGGCGAAGCTCCTGAGTCTCCTTTACGGAAAGACCACAATAGTCAATAACAAACAGACCCTTGGAGTTGTCGAGAGAAGTGGAAACCTTCTCGAGCAAGTCAAGTTTAGACTGAGCTGGCATGTAGTACACCTCCTTTATCATGTCTCGGGCACGAGCGCCAACAGGTGCGGCCCTCACATGAAAAGACCCCACTTTGGCAACCAAAGCGGGGTCTGGATGTACTAATCTCAAGACCACCTCGGCAGGCGGGAATTCCCATTAAGCCTTGGATTCAAGGCGCCGGCTGTCTTTGGCAGCGAACGTGCAACTACAGGACGTCTGTCCTGCGTTGGATATTGTGCAGCAAAATACTACACGAGTCAAGGTTGGAAGCGCAATTTCTTTGCCTTCACAAAATTTTAACGACCAAATAACTATGCAAGTTGTTGCACAACCCTGGCGTCCAAGATTCTATGCAAGTTCCTACATTAATTTCACGATAAAACTTGCTCAAAAAATCCGGTATCTGCAAGCAGATACCGGATTAAAACGTGCTAGTTGCTTCTAAGCGCTAAGCTTAGTCCTCCATAAGGTTACGAACCTTGGTTGGATCAATCTTGATGCCAGGGCCCATGGTAGAGGAAATAGCAACGGTCTTAACGTACTTACCCTTTGCGCTAGATGGCTTAACGCGAATGATCTCAGAGATAAGTGCGCCGTAGTTCTCAACAAGCTGCTGGACCTCAAAAGAAGCCTTGCCGATTGCAACGTGGCAGATACCAAAACGGTCTGCACGATACTCAACACGACCAGCCTTGAGCTCGTTAACCATCTTTTCAACATCCATGGTAACGGTGCCAAGCTTAGGATTAGGCATAAGGCCACGAGGACCAAGAACGCGACCCAGACGACCAACCTTACCCATCATCTGAGGGGTTGCGATTGCTGCGTCAAAGTCAAGCATGCCCTTCTCGACCTCTGCGATGAGCTCGTCGCCACCGACGATGTCAGCGCCAGCTGCCTCAGCCTCGCGGGCCTTCTCGCCCTCTGCAAAGACTGCAACGCGAACGGACTTACCAGTGCCGTGAGGCAGAGAGATGGAACCGCGAACGTTCTGGTCAGCCTTACGAGTGTCGACACCAAGGCGAATTGCTACCTCAATGGTCTCGTCAAACTTAGCAGTTGCAAGCTCCTTAGCGAGGGTTACTGCCTCTTTTGGACTGTAGAGGTTTGCACCGTCTACCTTGGCAACTGCATTCTTGTAGTTCTTTCCGTGCTTAGGCATTATGTACCTCCTGTGGTTAGCGGGCGTCTGCCCTCCCACTCCTGCATCTTCTGTCCGTAGCTACGCTCTCTTGGCGAGAAACCCAACTACATGCACTAACATCAGATGCTCTGACAAAACAACCATCAGCCAAACAAATGGCTGATGGGAGTAAACACTACTCGGCAATGGTTACGCCCATGGAACGAGCTGTACCAGCGACGATCTTCTTTGCAGCCTCAATGTCGTTTGCGTTGAGGTCTGGCATCTTGATTTCAGCAATCTTGGTGAGCTGCTCCTGGGAGAGCTGGCCAACCTTATCACGCTGAGGGACACCGGAACCACCCTTGAGGTGAAGCTCCTTCTTGATGAGCTGAGCTGCTGGAGGAGTCTTGGTTACAAAGTCAAAGGAACGATCCTCGTAAACAGAAATCTCAACTGGGATGATGTCGCCAGCTTTGTCCTGAGTTGCAGCGTTAAATGCCTGGCAGAACTGCATAATGTTGACCTGTGCAGCACCCAGAGCTGGTCCTACTGGAGGAGCTGGGTTTGCCTGGCCTGCAGGAATCTGCAGCTTAATAAAGTTAACAACCTTCTTTGCGGGCATGTTAAGCCTCCTGTTTGAATACGTGTGAGTCTATTCTCGCGCACTCTCGAGAAGCAATCCACAAGGGACGAGAAGTGCGGGATAATCCGTTGCTTACTAGTCTATCAAGGAAATCTGGTCCATGGTGAGCTCAACCGGAGTCTCGCGACCAAAGATGGTGAGCATAACCTTAATCTTGCCGGACTCTGCGTTGACCTCAGAAACAGTGCCATCAAAGTCAGCAAGAGGACCTGAAAGAACATGAATTGCCTGACCGACCTCAATATTGGTTGCTGTACGCTTAGGTACAGGGCTACCCGTCTTCATGCCGCCACGACGCATAATCTTATCAAACTCATCGCGACGCAGAGGAACTGGCTTACCGTCAATGCCAACAAAACCAGTTACACCTGGTGTGTTGCGAACAACAGCCCACGTATTGTCATCAAGCTCCATGCGAACAAGAACATAACCTGGGAAAACCTTAGATTCTTTGGTCTCGCGCTTACCGCCATCCTTGACCTCAGTAACTTCCTCAGTAGGAATCTGAATATCAACAACAGCACGCTCAAGACCATAGGTCTCAATACGGTGCTCAAGGTCAGTTTTTACCTTGTTCTCATAACCTGAATAGGTGTGAACTACATACCAGTGCTTAGCCATTGATTATCCCCTCAGTCCAGTAAAGGCGACGAGACCAGCAACAATGCCAGTATCAACCAGCCAAGTTACCAAGCCAAAGAAAACAATTGTTGCAATTACGGCTACAGAGAAACCAGCAAGCTCAGAGCTTGATGGCCACACGACGCGGTGCATTTCTGTACGAACCCCTGCAAAATAAGCACTCAGGCGACCAAAGAAGCCAGGGTTAGCATTACGCTGAATGGACTTCTCCTGCTTCTTTGCCTCGGCCTTGGTAGCCTTAGCAGAAGCTTCAGAAGTAGCCTCAGCCTGAATGGCCTCACGCTGAGCACGCTCTTCTGCGCGAGCTTTACGTGCGCTCCTCTTATTGCGCTCCTTATTTGCCATCCTACGCTCCCTTGGATGTTTACCTACATACAAACCGGCCAACCCTTATGGGAAGGCCGGTGAAGTTATCTGGCAGGCCAGGAAGGACTCGAACCCTCAACAAACGGTTTTGGAGACCGCCGCTCTACCATTGGAGCTACTGGCCTAGAACGAAACCACCTAGCCTAGCGAGTCTCGCGATGTACTGTGTGCTTGTGGCACCATGGGCAGTACTTCTTCAACTCCATACGATCTGGGTTGTTGGACTTGTTCTTATCCGTAGTGTAATTACGACGCTTGCACTCAGTGCAGGCGAGAGTAACGAGTGTACGCATTAATCCTCCTGAACACGGTCACGAGATGTATTCTCGAAATGTGACGCGGTTGCCTAGGTTAGCACCCACTACCCAGAGATGTCAATACTTTTCTCTAATTACTCTAGGCGTTCACATATTTTTTCTCGACAAAAAACCCGGCGCGCAAAAAGCACGCCGGGCAAAATAGTAACTATAAAAGTGGTTACTCAATGATGGTGGAAACACGACCATCGCCGACGGTGTGACCACCCTCGCGGATAGCGAACTTCAGACCCTGCTCAAGAGCGATTGGGTGAATGAGCTCGCAGCCAACGGTGATGTGGTCACCAGGCATAGCCATCTCTACCTTGCCACCGTTTGCATCGGTGAGCTCGTAGATGTCGCCAGTTACGTCAGTTGTACGGAAGTAGAACTGTGGACGGTAACCAGAGAAGAATGGGGTGTGACGGCCGCCCTCTTCCTTAGTAAGAACGTAGACCTCACCGGTGAACTTCTTGTGTGGAGTAACTGTACCAGGCTTGCAGAGAACCTGACCGCGCTCGATATCCTCGCGCTTAACACCACGAAGAAGAATACCAACGTTGTCGCCAGCCTCGCAGAAGTCCATGGTCTTACGGAACATCTCAATGCCAGTAGCAACAGACTGCTGAGTAGGCTTAATACCAACAATCTCAACAGGCTCATTGAGCTTAAGCTCACCGCGCTCAACACGGCCGGTAGCAACGGTACCACGACCAGAAATGGTCATGACGTCCTCGATTGCCATCAGGAATGGCTTCTCGTTGTCACGAGCAGGTGTTGGGATGTAAGAATCAACGGTGTGCATGAGCTCGCGGACGGACTCCATCCACTTCTCTTCTCCGTTAAGAGCGCCGAGAGCGGAACCACGGACGATTGGAAGATCGTCACCTGGGAAGTCGTACTCAGAGAGAAGGTCACGGGTCTCCATCTCAACGAGGTCAATGAGCTCCTCGTCGTCAACCATATCGCACTTGTTTAGGAAGACGATGATGTAAGGAACGCCAACCTGACGTGCAAGAAGAATGTGCTCGCGGGTCTGAGCCATAGGACCATCGGTAGCAGCAATAACGAGGATTGCGCCGTCCATCTGAGCTGCACCAGAAATCATGTTCTTGATGTAGTCTGCGTGACCTGGGCAGTCAACGTGAGCGTAGTGGCGCTCCCATGTCTCATACTCAACGTGAGCAACAGAAATGGTAATACCACGCTGACGCTCCTCTGGAGCCTTATCGATATTCTCGAAGGCGGTAAAGTCTGCCTTGCAGCCCTCGGTCTCAGAGAGAACCTTGGTGATTGCTGCAGTAAGGGTAGTCTTACCGTGGTCGACGTGACCAATCGTACCGATGTTTACGTGTGGCTTAGAGCGGTCAAACTTTTCCTTGGCCATTGCCAATCCTCCTTCTGGAACTAACCCTCGGGCTAGACCGTGGTGAAAAACGTCTGTTTATACTCAACGGCGCAAATGTCGAGGACATATACGCCGTAAAGAATCTGGTACCGGCGACTGGATTCGAACCAGTGACGTCACGGGTATGAGCCGTGTGCTCTAACCAGCTGAGCTACGCCGGCATAAATGCCACTTGAAAAATGGAGCCCGCGACCGGATTTGAACCGGTGACCTCTTCGTTACCAACGAAGTGCTCTACCTACTGAGCTACACGGGCATGGTGGGGATACTTGGACTCGAACCAAGGAACCCAGAGGGAGCGGATTTACAGTCCGCCGCAGTTGCCGCTGTGCCATATCCCCAAATGCCGTTTTCAAGCACTTTTGAAGTAATTGTGTACGCTGTTTACCTTGCGGTTTAACGTACATGCGAAATCCAGTTAATCTTCCGTATTACCTCTTAAGCGGGAAAATATTACGATTGAATAAAAATCTTGTCAACGCAATCCACCCAACCAGGCGTATCTTATCAAATATTTTCCACAGATACCCGTTCGCTTCCACGAGTATCACAAAATTTGCGTAAGAAAAAAGCCAGGTAATACCTGGCTGAAAATTCAAGTGGTGCCGCCACCAGGCTTCGAACCCGGGACCTACTGATTACAAGTCAGTTGCTCTACCAGCTGAGCTATAGCGGCATCAAGTGCAGAGGTTATTCTATAGACTTTTTTGGTTTTGGTCTAGTCTTAATTTCAGAAATTTTTCTCCACAAATTGCATGATATGGCATGTGGGTACGCTCTCCTTCCTATGGAAATACGCTTAGTGCAAGTGTGTTGTCTGCTTAAGTCCAACGTGCCTGAAAAGTGCAAAGAATCTGTGTTTGAGACACCGATTCTTTAAGGAAATCAGGCAAATCTACAGAATCTTTGATTTTTTTAGGCAAAATCCACCGAATCTTTGCAGAAATCAGGCGCGTTTAGCGCATTTGGCGCGTTAGGTCAGTTAAACGTGTCAGACGCAGCGACCTATCTGCCCAACAGCTTCCAGAGTTTCTCGCGCTGTTCTGGAGAAATACGATCTTCAAGCGTCATGCGCGTGTTGACCTGATCGCGACGCATCTCTTCGACAACATTATCTGCCTGGGAAATTTCATGGACAAGAGAGGTACTGGCAATGCGTGTGACCTCACCGGGACCAAAGCCGGCTGTGGCACGAATATCTCTGTCCGACGTGACCAAAAATACTTTGCGACCAGCCTCTCGCGCCTCTGTAACCAGGCGCTCGATGACGCTATCTGCAGACTCCCCCATCTCGGAGAAGACCAGCTGTACACCGGCGTGACTGCGCTCGGGACGTTCCTCGTTTACGTTTCCCTTGCCATCAAACACAATAACTGCCTCGTAGGCGCCCTGTGCAAAAGTAGCAACATCAGAAATGAGCGCCAAACGAGCGCGATAAAACGGATCGCTGTTTAGGTGATAGGCTCTCTCAGCAGCAGTTTCTTGAGCAAAAGAACCGCGCTCATCCAGCAACGCCTCATAGCGAGGAGTTGCCAGCATGACGTTATAGCCATCGACCACAAGCAGCGATTTTTTCTGAGCCATACCTTACGCTTCCTGGGTCCTGCGGAGCCACTCGTAGCACATAACCGTCGTTGCCTGAGCAACGTTCAGAGACTCTACCTGGCCAAACTGAGGAAGTTTGCACGTAAAATCGCACTTCTCGAGCATAAGGCGAGAAATTCCTGAACCTTCAGAACCCATAACAAGTGCAAGGCGGCCTCCCATAGGAGCCTCCCATACAGACTGGGTAGCGTGCTCGGTAGAACCACATGTCCAAAAACCTGCGGCCTTAAGCTCTTCAAGCGCACGTGGCAAATTAGAAACCTGAGCGATTGGCAGGTGAAGCACGGCTCCTGCGGACGTCTTGTATGCTCCAACACCAACGCGGGCAGCACGGGCGTTTGCAATAACAACACCAGCTGCGCCAACCACCTCAGCACTTCTTACAATTGCACCAAAGTTTCCCTCGTCAGTGACGTGATCTAAGACCACAACTAGAGCGTTTTCTGATCCAGCGCGCTGAATGATTTCAGAGAGGTCAACGTAGGCAAACAGCTGCGTACGGACAATAACGCCCTGGTGAGCGCCATGACTTGAAAGCGAGTCAAGTACGGGCTTTGCAACACGCTCAACAGGAATACCCTCCTGCTCAAGCTGACGTGCAAGAACCTCAATCTCTTGGTCCTTCTGTCCGCTTGCAACCTGTACCAGCGCATTCTTCAACGGAATACCAACGGTCAGCGCCTCTGCTACTGCGCGACGACCCTCGATAAGATCGGTTGCAGGCTTCTTGTTGCCGGAACGTCCAACACCAGTGCCTCGCTGTCCACCAGCGGCTCGCTGTCCGCGAGCACCCTGATCTGCGCGTGTGCCTTGTCCAGAGCGACCGCCCTTTGAGCCCTGACCATTCTTGGCGCCGAAATAACCGCCCCAGTCGGCAGCCTTCTTGGAGCTGCGACCCGCAGTTCCGCCACGACCCGCACCGCGACCAGCAGCTCCGCCGCGGCCTGCGCCAGCGCCGCGACCAGCAGCACTCTTGGAGCGAGTGTTTTTAGAGGTAGAACGCTGATTTCTTGCCATAGTTAGTCTGCCTTACGCTTAAGTCGAGCGCCAGCGGCGGTATCTTCAATCAAAAGTCCAAGCTCGGCAATGCCATCTCTAATTTGATCGGCAACTGCCCAATTCTTCTGAGAACGAGCCTCCTGACGAGCAGCAAGCAAAGCCTCTGCAGCCTCGTCAGCTGACGTACCCTCATAGCCCGCTACCTGTGCTGCAAGCGTCACGAGCTCCTCTGGTAAATCAGAGGTAGACGCCGCCTGAGTCAAATCAATTCCCAAAGCTCCCGTAAGCTCGCACAACATATCCGATGCACGGAGAACGGGACTTGCACCAACGTTCTGGCCGACCTCTGCAAGATACGTATTTGCAGCAGTTACCAGAGCAAAGATAGCAGCAAGCGCTCCAGCAGTATTAAAATCGTCATCCATCTGAGCGTCAAACTCACTCTGAGCTGTGTTAATTGCCTCAGCAAGCGTGCGATCAGCATCTGAAAGTTCATGCTGAGCAGAAGACTGCTTATAGGCCCAACGAAGGTTTGCAACACAGGTCTTCATGCGCTCAAACGTACCAACAGTTCCCTCAAGGCGCTCAAACGAGAAATCAAGCGGCGCACGATAGTGCGTCTGAAGCATCAAAAGTCTTACTGCATCCGCAGGATACTTGTCTAAAACTTCCTTGAGCGTGTAGAAGTTGCCCAAAGACTTAGACATCTTCTCGCCGTCAACGCGGAGCATTCCGGTGTGCATCCAATAATTGGCGAGAGGAGCATGCCAAGCGCAAGACGCCTGTGCCGTCTCATTCTCATGGTGAGGGAATACCAGGTCAGAGCCACCACCGTGAATGTCAATTGGAGTGCCCAGATAGCGATGGATCATTGCGCAGCACTCACTGTGCCAACCTGGACGACCTTCTCCCCAAGGACTTGGCCAGCTAGGCTCACCAGGCTTGGCTGCCTTCCAGAGTGCAAAGTCAAATGGATCGCGTTTCTCGTCATTGACCTCAACGCGCTCACCTGCGCGAAGCTGATTAAGATCGCGGCCAGAAAGCACTCCATAGCTGTGGTCAGAACGAACCGAGAAGTACACGTCGCCCGAAGGCACCGCGTAAGCATGACCCTGATCAATCAAAGATTGAATCATCTGAAGCATAGCTTCAATCTCGTGCGTTGCACGCGGACGAATATCCGGATCTAGAATATTGAAGCGATGCATCTGCTTAATAAACGCCTGCGAAAACTCCTCAGAGACCTCCTGAGCAGTCCTTCCCTGCTCAATGGCACGCTGAATAATCTTGTCGTCCACGTCAGTCAGATTCTGAGCGAAGGTAACCTCAAAGCCTTTATGCATCAGATAACGGCGAATAACGTCAAACGAGAGGAAGGTACGGGCATTTCCAATGTGAATCTGATCGTAGACTGTAGGACCGCACACGTACATGCGGATTTTACCCTCGTCGATTGGCTTGAACTCTTCTTTTTTATGCGTCTGAGTGTTATAGACAAGCATGCATACTCCTCGCAACCATTGTGTATTGGTGTAAGTATAAACGGTTTATGGAAAACCTTTAACTTCCATATCCCATCAATCAAAATTCAATTTTGTTACCATTTACGAACTAACACTAGATTGTTTTTTTGTTGCATTAAACTTTATGAACAAAATTTAAAGAGTTTATATTTTGAGATAGAACTACAAAAGACTAGAAGACAAAAGAAATCTTGCTCTTACCAACTTTAGAAGGTGATTTGAATGAGTAAGTTTTTTAACATTATTCACTACTGTATATCTACCATTCTGGATAAAGGCAGTCTTGCAGTCTTTCTCTTTCTGTCATTTTTTGTTACAGCGCTTACTGTAATTCAACCGCTTCTTGTTGGATTTGTGATTAATCTTTTTATTGCAGGAACAACTTGGAACGAAATACTTTTCTATTGTGCCGTAATTGCTGCACTAGGAATCCTTATTGCCAGCTGCTCCTATCTTGCTAAAACGCGCTATTGTCAATTACAAATTGACTCTGCCTTTACTATTGAGCGACAGCTCATCGATAAGATCCAACACGCCGATCCATCGTTTTTCTCGTCATATGATTCCGGACATTATCGTCAGACAGTAAATAATGACGCTAATGATGTTTCCATTTTTATACTTACACAATGTGTGAGCTTTGCAACAACTATTATCTCCGTCTTAGGAACTCTTGCGATAATTTTATATTTGAACCCATTAACTGCTCTTGTAACGGCTGCTCTATTATTGATTAGCTACATTATCTATAAGCAGATTCAAGCATCAGCCTATAAAAGATACAGAGAATCTAAAGAACTGAGATCTCAATATGGATCAGTAGAACTCTCACAATTTACTGATGTTGATTTCATCAGACGTCATTCTCTTTTTGAGCGTTTCTTTAATCAGCACTATGTCCTTAATCAAAAACTTCGTAATGCTATTCATCAACAATACAAACTGGAGTTTGGTGTACAGGAGTTAAACAATGCTGTAATTGCCGTATTCCAAGCCATTGTATTTATTACTTGTGCGTATCAAATCTTTCTTGGAGCGCTGCAACCTGGTTATATTGCAACCATTTCAAGCTATTTTGTAACACTCTTAGGTTCCATTACTCTTCTTATGGAATTTGGTATGGCTTATCAGAGTATTACGGTAAGCATCAATCGAATTGAGCAGATTCTAGATTTACCTCAAGAACCCGTTGGAAACATCATTCCATCAGACAACGTCAATCAAATTACCTGCACAAATGTATCTTTTTCTTATCCACATACAAATAAAGTACTGATGAACAACTTGTCTTGTAATTTTGTAAAAGGAAATATATACGCCATTATAGGTGGAAACGGTACAGGCAAATCTACTTTTCTGAAGCTCATTAATGGAGAGTGGTCTTCTCACCTATCAAGTGACATTGCCATTAATGAGGACTTACTAGCTCAAATAAATCAATATGAACTTCGAAAAAACACTCTTGGATTTACTGAACAAGAGCCAAGCATTGTTGACGATACGGTAAGAAATAATTTGACCTTGCTCTGCAAAAATCAGCCAAAAGATGAAGAGATAATCAGCTATGTCAAGCTGTTCAATTTGGAAAAATTGCTGCTTGGTGATGATCAAAATCTTGATGTTCGTCTCAATGAACGAAGCTCTGCAATCTCTGGTGGAGAAAAACAAAAGATTGCAATTATCCGCATGATGCTTATGAATCCAAGTGTAATGTTGCTTGACGAACCAACTTCTGCATTAGATCAAAAAAGTGTTGAGGTTCTTCTTAATCTTCTAAAGAAGGTCAAGAAAGACCACATAATACTTCTCATATCTCATGACCCTAAAGTGGTGGAAGCAGCCGACCATATCGTAGAGCTGTAATTTATTACGCGCTACGTCCCAGCAGGACAACTGCCCAGGCAGCAATGCCTTCTTGTTGACCCACAAAGCCAAGGCCTTCAGTGGTAGTTGCTTTTACGCCAACTTTATCTGGTGTAACACCCATGACCTCAGCCATACGGTTTCTCATAGCCTCACGATAAGGAAGCAACTTAGGCGCTTGAGCTGCAACGGTGCAATCACAGTCAAAAAGTTCAAAGCCCTTATCACGAACAAGCTGCATGACATGAGATAGAAGCACCATAGAATCAGCGCCTTCATAAGCAGGGTCTGTATCTGGAAAGAGCTGACCAATATCGCCAGCACGCATAGCTCCTAACAGGGCATCCATAAGCGCATGAGCCAAAACATCGGCATCAGAGTGACCGAGAAGACCTTTGGTGTGCTCAATTTTGATGCCACCTAAGATAAGATCTCTGCCCTCTACCAAGCGATGAACATCATATCCGTGGCCAATTTTAAGCTCTGGCGTACTCACTACTCTACAGCCCCACTTCCAGTTGCGCCTTCTACCAGGCGACGGCTGAGCGTAGCCTCAACAATTGCAAGGTCAGACGGATACGTAACCTTCACGTTTTCTCGTTGCGACTCAACGCACAGCACCGTAAGACCTAGCCGCTCAACTAACGACGAGTCATCGGTTCCCTGGTAACCCTCCTGGCGAGCCACTTCATGAGCTTCAAGGAGCGTGCGTGTCTTGAACACTTGAGGGGTCTGAGCGGCCCAAAAAGTTGAGCGATCAGGCGTATCTACAATGGTTGCGCCGTCTACGCGCTTCAACGTATCTGTTGCACGATGAGCCAAAATTGCTCCTGCAATCTTAGGAGACTTGCGAACCGTGCCAATAACCTGCTCAATTGTCTCTACCTCAATAAGCGGACGAACTGCATCATGAACAGAAACAAAATTGTATCCAGCAGGCACCACCTGGAGCGCATTGTAAACCGAATCCTGCCTGGTGTTGCCAGACGTTGCAAAGTGAATGGGCTTGTGGAGCACAAGCTTACCCAAAACATCCTCTTGAACTGCAGCGCGTTTCTCGTCAGAACAAGCAATCACAATGTGAGCCACGCTTGGAGCGTGATCAAACGCAAGAATTGACCAGCTCATCAACGGAAGACCGCAGACAGAAATAAATTGCTTGCCGTCAGGATAGCCAAAGCGCTCGCCAATTCCGCCAGCCACAATTACGGCAACGGTATCGGCTTTTGCTCCGTGTGTTGAAAGGCGAGAAGGGCGTGGCTTTGACACAACCTTTGCGCAGGTACTGCTTGCAGTCATTATTCTGACTTACCCCACATTCTGCGGAGACTGTTAGCAAGTGCACCGGGGTTCTCGACACCCAGAGATTTGAGACTAGACGTATCGTTTTCTGCAACGTGAAGCAGCTGCTGCAGGTTATCGTAGGCGTCAACAATTCTGGCTGCAATCTCATCGTTGACTACGTGAACGCGAGAAAGCGTGCGCAGGCCCAGAGGCTCCATGGACGCGTCTTCTCCGCGGCCATCGGAGTAGCCAAGAATCTGGCCGACACTCTCTGCGGAACGGAGCTCAGTGTTGGCCGTCTCATGGAAGCGTCGACGAATGGCACGCGCCTCTTCAGCAGAAGAATCTACGGCGTAGTCACGAATCATCAGGTTATAAGCCTCATCGATGCCGCCCAAATATTCCTCACGCTGCATAGCGGTGGTTTTGCCCTCGCTACCCAGCTCTAAAAGACAGGCATCAAGTTGATCAGCTGCACTCATAAGAACCTCAAAGAGGTAGAAAATACCTGCTACATCTCCCAGGGTGACATAGTTATCAAGCTCAAGCGCAGTCAGGCGCAAAAGCGCACGATCAAGCTGCTGGCGCGTATTTTGCATAGCAACCGAAAGCTGATTGACAGTGGACATAATGGCTGGTACAGACTTCAACGGAATAACGTGACCATCAACGTAGACTGAAATCAACGAACGGCGAGAAGACACAGCAATCACAATTGACTTGGTGAGCAAGCTCATGCGAGCAGCAGTACGGTGACGAGTGCCTGTTTCTGCAGTTGGAAGCGTTGCATCGGGATTAAGGTGGAAGTTGGCGCGAAGAATTCTAGTGAGGTCTTTGTCCACTACAACGGCGCCATCCATCTTACAGAGCTCAAACAGTCGGTTTGCCGTGAAGGAAACATCAAGTTTGAAACCATCTCCACCTGCAGCAAGGACGTTTTCTGTATCGCCTACACAAATAAGGGCACCCAGACGACCGGCGATAATCATATCCAGTGCAACGCGAAGCGCCGTTCCAGGAGCAGTCATCTTCAGAGCTGTAGCAATACGGTCCTCATTTTCCATCATGCTTGGATCAAGTTGCGTTGGCTCCATAGCTCTCCCTCAATCACTTGCAGCTTAAAGGCTGCGTTTTACGTTTTGGTGCATTTACGGTTTCAATTTATTTCAACGTTTCAAGTATACGGTTTTGTTGTCGGTGAGTGTAGTGACGGTTTTGAGAAGACGGGTTTCTCGACGGGTTTCTCGCCAAAAGAACTACGCGTTTTAGCCGCAATACAAAAAGACCCGAGGCAAAACCTCGGGTCAAAACTAACTTACTCAGCAGAAGACATCAAATCTGACGAGCCGCCTGCGCTACCCTGAGGCAGTGATGATGGCTCCATGCTGACATCCATCTGATCAAGCTGCGCCATTGTTTCTTTTTTACGAGGCTCAGGGATAACGCCCGTGGTCTTAGTGAACACAAGCTTCTTGCCTTCAGCATCAACATCAACAGCAACAATGTCACCTGCAGACCACTGACCAGAAAGAAGCTCCTCAGACAGCGGATCTTCAATCATCGACTGAATGGTGCGACGCAGTGGCCGAGCACCGTAAACAGGATCGGTTCCGTCTTTAGCAATCAAATCCTTTGCAGCCTCAGTAAGTTCAATAGACATACCATTTGCAATCAGACGATCGCGCAGCTCAAGAACCATGAGGTCAACAATACCTCGAAGCTGCTCGGCAGAGAGCGACTTAAAGACAACAATCTCGTCCACGCGGTTCAAGAACTCTGGGCGGAATCCACGCTTGAGCTCAGACATAACGCGGCTGGTAATTTCTTTATCAGACAGGCCATTAGAACCCTCTGACGAGAAGCCCATAGTGTTAGTGCGGGCAATCTCGCGAGCGCCAATGTTAGATGTCATGATGACAACGGTGTTGGAGAAGTCCACGTGACGGCCTTGACCGTCAGTCAAGCGGCCCTCATCTAGAATCTGGAGCAAGATATTGAAGACGTCTGGATGTGCTTTCTCAATCTCATCAAAGAGCAAGACAGAGTACGGACGCCTGCGGACAGCCTTGGTGAGCTCGCCGCCCTCATCGTAGCCCACATATCCTGGAGGTGCGCCAACCAGCTTAGCTACGGTGTGACGTTCCATGTACTCGGACATATCGTAAGAAAGCAGAGCATCTTCGGAGCCAAACAGGAACTCTGCTAGGGCCTTTGCAAGCTCAGTCTTACCTACACCGGAAGGACCAAGGAAGATGAAGGAGCCACCAGGACGCTTAGGGTCTTTGAGGGGACTGCGGCTTCTGCGGATTGCCTTTGCAACCTTAACAACTGCCTCGTCCTGACCAACAACGCGCTTGTGAAGGATATCTTCTGTGCGAAGCAGCCTTGAAGCCTCAGTCTCAGTGAGGTTAGAAACAGGAACACCGGTGATACCAGAGACAACCTTTGCAATGTCGTCCTCGTCAACGGTAACGATATTCTTGTCTAGCTGCTCACGCCACTCAGTCTCCAAGCGATCCCTCTCTGCTACCAGAGATTTCTCTTGATCACGCAGACGAGCTGCCTGCTCAAACTCCTGAGCACTAGCTGCCTCAGACTTCTGAGTACGAACGCGAAGAAGATCAGCATCTACCTGGGCAATCTCTGGTGGAAGGCTCATCTTGTGGATGCGTGCGCGAGCACCGGCCTCATCAAGAACGTCAATAGCCTTGTCTGGCAAGAAACGATCCTGAATGTAGCGGCTAGAAAGCGCAACGGCAGCCTTGATAGCGGCCTCAGTGTAGTGAACGTGGTGGTGTTTCTCGTAGCGATCCTGAAGACCGTGGATGATAGAAATAGTGTCGTCGTTGTTTGGCTCGCCAATATTGACAGGCTGAAAACGCCTTTCAAATGCAGCGTCCTTCTCGACATGTTTACGGTACTCTTCTGCCGTAGTTGCACCAATAACCTGGATTTCTCCACGAGACAGTGGTGGCTTAAGAATGGAAGCAGCATCGATAGAGCCTTCTGCAGATCCTGCGCCAATGACGGTGTGAATCTCGTCGATGAAGAGAATGTCGTTCTTGGATTTCTCCAGCTCAGCAACAACCTTCTTCATACGATCCTCGAACTCACCGCGATACTTAGAGCCAGCTACCAGGCTTGCTAGGTCAAGCGTCCAAACCTGCTTTCCGCGCAGAATATCAGGAACGTTGCCAGAAGCAATGAGCTGGGCCAGGCCCTCAACAATGGCAGTCTTGCCAACACCAGGGTCTCCCAGAATAAGCGGGTTGTTCTTCTGACGGCGTGCAAGAACCTGCATGACACGCTCAATCTCGCGGTCACGACCAATGACGGGGTCAAGCTTTTTATCTGCGGCAAGCTTAGTAAGGTTGCGACCAAACTGCTCCAGCATGGAAGCGTCATCGTTTACATTAGGGCGCATCTGACCAGCGCCAACAGGCATGCCGAAGATGCCACCCTCAATACGAGGCTCTGCCATACGAGGACCAGCAGGTGCATCTTCTGGAGTCTGAGCAACAAGCTCATCAACAGCATTTCTTACCGCATCGCCCGAGACACCCATGGTACGCAGGGCATCCATAGCGCGACCGTTACCCTCGGACACAATACCCAAAAGCAGGTGCTCCGTTGCAATATAACTTTGACCATGGGTCATGGTTTCTCTGTATGCGTCCTCAAGCACGCGTTTTGCGCGAGGAGTAAACGGAATGTGACCGCCAGGAATAGGGTCTCCTGCGCCAGTAGTAAGCTCTTTTACGGTTGCCAGGGCCTCATCATATGAGACCTCCAGCTTAGCCAAAGCCTGAGCAGCAATGCCCTCCCCCTCTTTGATGAGAGCAAGTAGCAGGTGCTCGGTACCAACATACATCTGGCCTAGACCGCGAGCCTCGTCCTGAGCCAGGCTCATGACTTTACGCGCTCTGTCAGTGAATTTATCAAACATGTGCTGAAACCTCTCAAAACTCTCTATATTTTTTTGATTTATACCCATCAAAAGGCTCTGCAAACATACGACCCGTGTTGGATTTTCTCCTACGTACGAACCACACAAACCTCCCGTGGCGAGAAAACCGCGAAGTAGTGAAGACCTGGCGACATAACCATTGCAGCACGCAAAAACCCGGTATCTACAACAGCAGATACCGGGCTGATACAGTTATGGACTGTTTTCAAGCAGTTAGACTTCCAAGCTTTTAGCGCTTCTCGGGCTTAAGCTGTGGGAAGAGAAGGACATCGCGGATAGAAGGCTGATCACAGAAGAGCATCATCATGCGGTCAATGCCATAACCAATACCGCCTGCTGGTGGCATACCGTACTCAAGTGCGCGAATGAAGTCATAATCGTACTCCATGGCCTCTTCATCACCCTGACGCTTAGCCTCCATCTGAGCAGCAAAGCGCTCCTCCTGATCAACAGGGTCGTTGAGCTCAGAATATGCGTTTGCATACTCTGCGCCGCAAATAATAAGCTCAAAACGATCGGTCAAGCGAGGATCATCTGCCTTGCGTTTAGTAAGCGGAGAAACCTCTGCAGGGTAATCACAGACAAAGGTTGGGTTTACGATGCTCTTCTCGCCAAGCTCGTCGTAGATCTCAAAGAGCAGCTTTCCAGCCTGCCACTCTGGGTTCCACTCAATCTCGTAGCGGTCCAGGACTGCACGGAGTTTCTCGACAGAAGTATCAATAGAGAGCTCCTCGCCAGTGACCTCGGATGCAATCTCTGCTAGGGATGCGACGCGCCAATTGCCGGAGAGATCAACCTCGGTACCCTGGTAGGTGATAACCTCGTGGCCTTCCTCGCAACCGCAGGCCTTGCGAGCAATCTCCTGGAAGAGATTCTGGGAAAGTTCACGCATGCCGGCCAGGTCAGAGTAGGCAGCGTATGCCTCCATGGAAGTGAACTCTGGATTGTGCGTGAGGTCGGTACCCTCGTTCCTGAACTGGCGACCAAGCTCATAAACACGCTCAAGACCGCCAACAAGCAGGCGTTTCAGCGGAAGCTCGGTTGCAATACGCAGGTAGTTCTCGGTGTTCAGCGCGTTGTAATGTGTAACGAACGGCTTTGCGTTTGCGCCGCCAAGAATCTCCTGGAGAACAGGGGTCTCAACCTCCATATAGCCGTCCGCCTCCATGAACTGGCGAATGATGGAGATAATCTGTGAGCGCTTACGAAATACATCACGGACTTCAGGGTTCATGATGAGGTCAACGTAGCGCTGACGATAACGAACCTCGCGGTCGGTGAGGCCGTGGAATTTCTCTGGCAAAGGACGCAGCGACTTGGAGAGGACCTCCAGCGAGGTCACTGCTAGGGAAAGCTGACCGCGGCGAGTACGCATAATAGCACCGGTTGCGCCGATGATGTCGCCAAGGTCGAGAAGACCCAAAAGCTTCCAGTTTTTCTCGTCAAGGTTATTGATACGGCAGAAGAGCTGAATCTGACCGGTATAGTCCTCTACCACGACAAACGCGATCTTGCCCTGGTTGCGGATGGCGCGAACGCGGCCAGCGACAGAATAAACTTCCTCGCCAGTCTGGCCATCCTCGAGGTCAGCGTAGCGTTCCTCCAGCTCAGCGACGTGAGCGGTGACAGTAGACTGGATTGGATATGGATCGATGCCAGCGTCAAGCAACGCCTGGCGACGGACCTTACGCTGAGCACGCTCGTCATTAATGGAAGCCTCTGGGGTGACTTCGGTTGCATCGACGGCGGTTGCGGCAGCTATGTTACTCTCGACAGCAGCGTTCTCAGCAGCAGCCGAGTTACCAGCAATGTTGTTTTCTACTTCGGACATGTATCCTCCACGTAAAAACGCCCCGCGCCAGACAGACACGGGGCGATCAAAAATTTTTGTGCCAGTCTAACGAGTAATAGAAGTAATGGTGTACTTCTTCACCTTGCCGTTTGGCGTAGTGAACTCAACCTCGTCGCCCTTCTTGTGACCAATAAGAGCCTCACCAGCTGGGGACTCGTTAGAGATCTTATGCTCAAGGGAGTTAGTCTCAGTAGTACCAACAATTACATACTTGGTTGTCTTACCTTTTGCATCAGCAAGCTCAACAGTTGTACCAATTGCAACGGTAACCTTGCGCTTGCTGCCGCCCTCGACAACCTTTGCGACAGAGAGAATCTGACGAATCTCGTTGATGCGAGACTCGTTATGAGACTGCTCTTCTTTTGCAGCGTCATACTCGGAGTTCTCAGAGAGGTCACCAAAACCGCGAGCCTCTTTGATGCGCTCAACAATCTCGTCGTGCTTCTCGCCCTCACGATAAGCCAGCTCATCGACAAGCTTCTGACGGCCCTCTGGGGTAAGTACAATCTCTTTTGTAGTGTCCATCGTGTTCTTTCTGTTGATGGGTCAAGTAGGTCTATACGTGTGAGATGGGGTTACTCAGCTTTTTTGGACTCTTCGTCCTCAACGATTTCAGCCTCTGGCTCCTTAGACTCTTCCTTGGTCTCGCTATCCATGCCCTCGCGAACGCTCTTAACGGTCTCTCCGACAGCCTTGCCGAGCTTTGGAAGGTTCTTAGGTCCAAAGATCAACATAACAACGATAATAATAAGCACAAGCTCAGGAATACCAAGTCCTAAAATCATATAAACCCCCAGAAAATCTTTTCCTATAAAAGCGTTCAGAAAAAACGCCATATCGGCTAGTATAACCGAGGGAAACCTTACTAACAAGGAATTAACATGGTCTTACATGATTTTTGGACATTTTTTATTTGGTCGACCGCTGCGGGACTTATCGTTGTTAGCATTTACCAGCTACTTCTATTAATTCTGCGCGCTCGAGGCGTTTTTGTGACGCGTACAAAATTTGGTCTCACAATGATTTTTGACTCCGAGGACGCAGACGGTACGCCTATTAGACTGCTTAACGTTAATGGCGCCTTCCAATCCGTAAGTTACATAGCACCCAAGCTGCGCTTTGAACTCTGCGTCCACTACCACCGTCTGATGGCGCAGGTCATCCAGCAGGCAGCTCCACAAGGGCACATTATGGTTATGGGCGGCGGAGGTTTCTCGCTGCCAAAGCACCTGGCCACGCACATGAAGGGCGCTGCTATTGACGCGATTGAGATTGACCCGAAGATTGTCTCGCTTGCGCGCGAACACTTCTTTTTGGACGAGGCGCTGGCTGTGGCTTCAAGTGAGCTGCGAATCATCGAAGACGATGCGTGGAAAGTTCTACAGAACGCAGACGCCGGCAGTATTGACGTGCTGGTAAACGAGGTGTTCGCTGGTCGCAAATCACTTGGACCCCTGGGAACTCCCGCTGGCGCGCAAGTGGTCAAAGAAAAGCTTGCGTCTGACGGAGTATATTTGGCCGATGTTCGCTGTCCGCTAGAAGGGCGAGGATCAGCACTGCTCCACCAAGTTTCAAGCATGTTTGCACGCGAGTTTGCGCATGTTGCTTACGTGCCCGAGTGGCCTAATACTCCCAAAACACCAGGTAACAACCTCTTAATTGCAACCGACGCTGATATTGTGCTTCCTGAAGGAGCTATTGTAGTGAAATAACGTCAACTGAGATGTCATTTGGTATCACCTCAGTGCGGCTTTGACTCGCAATATATACCGCCTCAACGCTGCTTTGACCGCAATGTGTACCATCTCAACGCTGCCTTGTCTGCAATTTATTCATCCCCAGCGCTGTTTTGTCTCACAATTTCAGGTTTTTACCTTTGCTGAAAAAAATTCTTCAAATCCTCGAAAAACGTAACTTAAAACGGGTATTGTTATCCCAGATAGATAACAAATTCTATCCACGCCATATGTGGTGCTTATGCCATATGTGGTGCTCATCAAAGCCGATGCACTTAGGAGGCATCATGAAAACAGGTTTTGAACTGCTAAACGATCCTTTTTTAAACAAGGGAACTGCTTTTACGCAGGAGGAACGTCAGAAATACGGCCTAGTAGGCCTTCTACCTCCAAACATTCAGACCATCGAGGAGCAAGCTGATCAAGCATACGTGCTTTTCCAGCAGTATCCTGACCTCGAGACTAAGCGTCACTATCTCATGAGGCTTTTCTCCGAAAATCGCACTTTGTTCTATAACCTGTTTTCTAAGCATGTTGAAGAGTTCATGCCTATTGTCTACGACCCAACTATTGCTCCAGATATTGAACAGTATTCTCAGCGCTATGTTGATCCACAGTATGCATGCTTCCTGTCAGTTGATCGTCCTGAAGACCTTGAGACCTCCCTTAAGAATGCAGCCGCAGGTAGAGACATTGATCTGATTGTCGTCACCGATGCAGAAGCAATCTTGGGTATTGGCGACTGGGGAACCAACGGCGTTGAAATTTCCGTCGGTAAACTCATGGTTTATACTGCCGCAGCTGGTGTTGACCCTAATCGCATTATGCCTGTTGTTATTGATGCTGGTACCAATCGCCAGGAACTTCTTGATGACCCACTGTACCTGGGCGAGCGCCACAAGCGTGTTGATGAGGATCGCTACAACGCCTACATCGACAACTTTGTCACTACCGTTGAGAATCTCTTCCCTAACCTCTATCTGCACTTCGAGGATTTTGGTCGCTCGCATGCAGCGGCAATCCTAGACCGCTACAAGAACACTTACCCTGTCTTCAACGACGACGTCGAGGGTACTGGTATTGTTACCCTTGCAGGCATCCTTGGTGGCCTTAATATTTCTGGCGAGAAACTCGTCGACCAGGTATACCTTTGCTTTGGTGCAGGAACTGCTGGTTGCGGCATCGCTGAGCGTGTGCTTCAGGAATTTGTGGACCAGGGAATGGATCGTGAAGAAGCTAGAAAGCGCTTCTACCTGGTAGATCGTCAGGGTCTACTCTTTGATGACATGGACAATTTAACTCCACAGCAGAAGCCATTTGCTCGCAAACGCTCTGAATTTGAAAACGCTGATGAACTCACTAATCTTGCAGCTGTTGTAAAAACGGTTCACCCAACAATTATGGTTGGTACCTCTACCGTTCACGGCGCCTTCACCGAGGAGATTATTCGCGAAATGGCAGCTCATTGCAAGCGTCCAATGATTTTCCCGCTTTCTAATCCAACCAAGCTTGCTGAGGCTTCTGCTAGGGATCTTCTCTCCTGGACAGACGGTCGCGCACTTGTTGCATGCGGCGTTCCATCGGACGATGTAGAGCTGGGCGGTGTAACCTACCAAATTGGTCAGGCAAACAACGCCTTAATTTACCCAGGTCTTGGACTTGGTACACTTGCATCAAAGGCTCGCCTGCTCACAGACCAGATGATTTCGCTTGCAGCTCACTCGCTTGGTGGAATCGTTGACGCCACAAAACCTGGTGCTGCAATTCTTCCTCCAGTCTCTAAGATTACCGAGTTCTCCGAGCATATTGCTGTTGGCGTTGCTGAAGAAGCAATTAAACAAGGTCTTAACCGCGAGCCAATTGCTAATGCAAAACAGGCAGTTGACGCCCTTAAGTGGTTCCCTGTCTACAAAGAGTTAGAGGCATAGTATGTCTGTCTTTTTGACATCATTACAAAATGTGCTGCCTATCATTTTGATAATTGTGCTTGGTTATGTGCTTCGAAAAATTAACTGGCTCAACGAGACATTTGCAGGTCAAGCGTCAAAGCTCATTATGAACGTAGCACTCCCAGCGTCCATTTTTGTAGCAGTGCTTAAGAACTTATCTCTTGATCAGCTTCTACAGCTTGGACCATCAGTTGTCATTGCAGCAGTCAGCTTTGGTTTATCGTATGTTGTTGCACTGTTAGTAGTCTTTGTCTTCCGTGTTCAACCCGGACGACGTGGCATCATGATTAATACCTTTGCAAATGCCAATACCATTTTCATTGGCATGCCTCTTAACCTTGCGCTCTTTGGTGAAAAGGCAGTTCCTTATTTCTTGGTGTATTACATCATGAACACTATTTCTACCTGGGCAATTGGAATCTTCTTTATTTATGGTGATCCAACACCAACAGAGGATACTGCTGCAACTCAGGACCGAACGACATCTTCAACAAAACACACCTTCAACCTTAGTAAGCTGTTGCCACCGCCGTTACTCGGTTTCTTAGTAGCTCTGGTATTTTTAGTTTTCCGTATTCCAGTACCTTCAGTTTTAAACACCGGGCTTACTTACGTAGGAAATCTTGTAACCCCACTATCGCTTATCTACATTGGCATCATTTTGCAAGAAGCTGGTCTCTCAAGCGTACGTATTGATAAAGATACCGCAGTTGCGCTTATTGGTAAGTTTATTGTTGCACCTCTTATTATGGTTTCTGTCATTATGGCTTTTACTGGTGTATTTGGTACGCAAGGTGCTCTCGAAACAAGAACCTTTATTGTTCAAGCGGCGGTTCCTGCCTTAACTGTTTTACCAATTCTGGCAAATGAAGGTAAAGGTGACGTCAAATATGCAACTAATATTGTTGCCACCTCAACCGTACTCTTTGCAATCGTCATTCCTATCGTAATGACTATTCTTGGTTAGTTGTTTCTTGGGTAGTTGTCACTTCCAACGCACAACAAAGCCTCTTCCCAATGGCGAGAAGAGGCTTTTTTCTTGTGACTTTTCAAGTCATATTTTTCAGGTATCAACTGGAAAAGCATTGTTCTAGTAAAACATTATTCCAGCAAGGTATGGCAAGGTGACAAGAAATGCTGCTCCCATAACACCTTAGTCCAGCAGCACACCTTCGGTTGCGGGGGCGGAGCCGTCGAGAACGTTACACTTTTGAATCTGGTGAACAAACCAGGTACGGAATGCCTTTTGGTCAACGCCAACGCAAACCGTTGCGTTGGGTTTCTCGCCAAGGTATCCAGACAGGTCAACGACAGTGCAGCCAGTAGTCAAACCGCCAGCGCACTCGACGTCCACAAACACGTCTTTGGTCTCAAACATCTGAGGGGCAAGTAGATAGGCTACAGCCGTTGGATCATACATGCTGAAGCCTTCTTCCTTATAGTGGACGCGATAGTTGAGCAGCAACTTGACGAGCATGTCGCCACTCTTTCCAGAGTTTTGGATATTCTCAATATCCTCAGGCATAACACGTGCGTCGTCGCCTACTTCAAGACCAACCATGGCCACGTGAACGCCAGATGCAAAGACAATCTTTGCCGCCTCAGGGTCAACACCTACGTTGAACTCCGACATGACACCAAGGTTACCGCGAGTCAAAGCGCCACCCATCATAACTATGCGGTCAATATGCTCTTTGACCTCCGGATATGCCTTGAAAAGCAGTGCAATGTTGGTCAGAGGACCAAGTGTCATCAGTGTGGTTTTCTCACCAGCGGAAGCACCTTCCATTATGACGCGATGCTGTGCTTCAAGTGCAGTTTCTTCGAGTAGACAATCTGGCTGGATGCCGTCAAACTCGTAACCTCTCATACCCGAAGCGCCATGGACATCACTTGCGTCCATAGCTTTTCTGAGCAGCGGCTCAGCAGCGCCACGTGCAACAGGCACGTGTTGATTCCAGAATTTGAGTAGCTTGAGGGCATTGTTAGTGACATTCTCAATGCCAACATTTCCGCTGATCGTGGTGATAAGTTTGATATCCAGCGCCTTTGCAGCCAAGGCAAATCCCAGCGCAATGGCGTCGTCAATGCCAGGATCTGTATCAATAATGACGCGTATCTTAGTTGAAAGCGTTGTCATAAATCTCCTTTGTACGTTTAATCTGCGTTTAGGCTATGTCTGCGAATTATGGAGCAACAATCGCTGTAATTTTAACCTAAAACTCAACTACCTGCTGATACGTTGGAATTGATTGCTGAGCGCCAACCTTGGTAGTGGCGAGCGCTGCAGCCTTCGCAGCCACGTCAAGAGCCTGCTTGATGTTGTGACCCTGCAACTGTCCCGACGCCTGAAACGCGGCGAGTGTACCCATAAACGTATCTCCTGCGCAAGTAGTGTCCACGGTATTTACGCGATAGCAATCCTGCTGGTATACGCCGTACGCGGCGGCAGCAATGGAGCCCTTGGACCCCAGTGTCAACACCACAGTTGCCACGTCACTTGCAAGCACCTTCTGCACTGCGGCTTTAGGATCTACCAGTGGGCTAATCTTGCCCTCACCAAACAAATCTGCAAACTCAATTTCATTCAAGCAAAGCAAGTCCACACTGGCGAGAAGACCGACACTCATGGTAGCCGCTGGTGATGGGTTCACCATCGTATAGAGTCCCAGCTCATGCGCGTGCTTGATAAGCTCAAAGGTGGTCGACAACTCGCACTCGAACTGCGTCAAGAACACGTCACCTGGCTCCACAATGCGATCAAGCACTGCTTTTACGTCATCAGCTGTACGCTCATAATTAGCGCCGTGATCTAAAATGATACGGTTATCGCCGCCCACACGCACAATCACGGCAACACCAGTGGAGACTCCAGACAACTCATCTACCTGCTCCGCATTGACTCCGTAGCCAATAAGCGACTGTTTCAAATCCTGTCCAAACGAGTCAGAACCAACCGCGCCAATCATGTGGACATCTGCACCCATTCGAGCTGCAGCAACAGCTTGATTAGCGCCCTTTCCACCTGGGCTTGTGACAAGGTTTTTGCCGCCAATGGTCTCGCCCTGCTGAGGCATCTTATCTGCCTCAATAGAGATGTCCATGTTCAGGCTTCCAAATACAATTACTTTGCCCATGTGATGCCCCTTCTTTGCAAAACTGCAGCAGTTCGATATGCAGTTCAATGTTGACACTTAACGTTGTTGCTCCGCGTTGCTGCTCGGCATCTCTGCACGATGTTTCTGCCCGACGTTGTTCTCGCCGTGCATGCTAAATAAATATCCTATTTACAGGGTATATAGTAATAAGTTGACCAATCTCGTCAACCCAACTACTCTTAAAGAGATATCTGAGCAGACAAGATATCCACTCTTTACGGGATGTCCCTTGCAGAGCTCCAATTTTAAGGAGGTGCTTTATATGCCTAGTCGAAGTAATAGCTTACGTCTGACAGCAGATGCTGACCCTGTTCATGTATATGTGACGGATATAAAGAAACCTCTTATTCAAAAGTTTTAGATACTTGAGCCTAAAAATTGCAGTTTAAATAGCTTATAGACTTATATGTTTACAGATTTACTACTCGTCCATAACCAGCTTGATTCTGTAGATATATAAATCTATGTTTCCAGTTTAGAGTAACCGGTTTCAGATTCCACGCATAACAGAACGCTTTCAGTTTGCGTCATACACCAACCAGTTAGTCACTCATTTCCACTAATCATCGGAGGTGCACATGGCAATCATGAAGCGCACAACTCAAACAAAAACAACTCAAACCAGCTCAGGAGAGCTTGGACAGTCCCTGACCTTTGCCGCAACTCACTCGGCAAAGAGCGTCTGTAGAAAATTCCATACCACCCCAGACGGCCTTGCCATAGACATTGCACAGGCAAAATACGACCTCGATGGCCCAAACGTTATTACTAGTGACGCCGAAGAACCCTTTATCATCCGCTTGCTCAAGAGCTTTGCAAGCCCCTTTACCTTTATTTTAATTGCCCTCACAGGCATTTCTTACGTCACCAACGTAGCACTTGCTGCAGAGGGCGAGAAGGATCCATCAACCGTCATTATCATTACGACAATGGTACTTATCTCTGGAATTATCGACTTTGTCCAGAGCTCTAAGGGTGCCTCGGCAGCGGCAGCGCTCTCAAAAATGGTAACCTCCACTACAAGAGTTATCCGTCGTCCCATCGACTTTGATGACACAGACACTGAGCAGGACTCTGAACAAGTCCTCAACCAGAACTTAGACAATAGTGCAGATGAGCTTGCAGACTTCAAAGATGAATACGCCGACGAAGACGAAGCCGAAGCTCCTGAAGAACCTAAACTTGCCTCAGCGCTAGGAGAAGAAATCCCCTTTGAACAGGTAGTTATTGGCGATATCATCCGTCTTGCCTCGGGCGACATGATTCCTGCAGACTGCCGCGTTCTGGATGCCAAGGATCTCTTTGTCAACGAGACCGCACTCACCGGAGAATCAGAGCCTGTCGAGAAAACCGCTGGTGTAGTACACGCTCGCCGTCGCGCAGATGGTACGCGCTATCCCCTCTCACTCTCTGAATGCACAAACCTGCTGTTCGCTGGCACTACCGTTCAATCAGGAAGTGCAACGGTAGTGATAGTTGCAACGGGCAATAAAACCTACGTAGGCACTATGTCTGAGCTGCTTCAGCAGCCTTCTGGCGAGACCAGCTTTGACGAGGGTCTCAAGTCCGTCTCCAAGGTGCTTGTCTCGTTCATGCTGATCATGTGCCCTATTGTGTTCTTCGCAAACGGATTCCTTAAAGGTGATTGGTTTGATGCGCTGCTCTTCAGCGTTTCTGTTGCCGTTGGCATTACCCCTCAGATGCTGCCCGTCATTGTGACCACTTGCCTTTCTCGCGGTGGAACGCAAATGGCCAAGCAAGACGTTATTGTTAAGAATCCAGCTGCAATCCAAAATCTGGGCGCCATGGACATCCTATGCACCGACAAGACCGGCACCATCACCGCAGACGAGGTTGTTCTTGAGCGCCACCTCAACATTCTGGGTGAAGAAGACCCTCGCGTACTCCGTCACGCGTATCTGAACAGCTATTTCCAGACGGGACTTAGAAACCTCATCGACAACGCAATCATCAAAACTTCAAACGACGAGCTGCCCACTAATCTTCTGAGCATTGAGTACGAGAAAATCGACGAGGTTCCGTTTGACTTTGAGCGTCGCCGCATGAGTGTTGTGGTAAGAAACACAAAAACTGACAAGACGCAGATGATTACTAAGGGCGCCGTTGAGGAGGTTCTCAATGCATGCTCCTTTGTTGACCTGGACTCAGAGATTAAACCACTTACTCCCGCCCAGCGTAAAAGCGTTATGGACCGCGTCTACCAGCTCAATCAGGAAGGTATGCGCGTGGTTGGCGTTGCTCAAAAGAGTGATCCCCGTGGTGTTGGCGAGTTTGGCGTAGACGATGAGCGTGACATGGTGCTCATTGGCTATCTGGCCTTCCTGGATCCACCAAAAGAGAGCGCTCGCGAGGCAATTGCCAAGCTCAACCAGAGAGGCGTACAGGTCAAGGTACTCACTGGCGATAACGAGGGCGTTGCTGCTGCCGTTTGCAAAAAGGTGGGCATCCACGTTGACGAACTCTTACTTGGTAGCGACGTAGAGAACCTTAATGATGAGCAGCTCAAAGAGCGTGTCGAGAAGACCCAGCTCTTCGCAAAGCTTTCCCCCATGCAAAAAGCTCGCGTTGTTTCTGCACTTAGATCCAACAACCACGTTGTCGGCTTCATGGGCGACGGCATCAACGACGCTGCTGCTATGCGCTCCTCCGACGTAGGAATTTCTGTTGATACCGCTGTTGACGTTGCAAAAGAGTCCGCAGACATCATCTTGTTGCAGAAGGATTTGCTGGTCCTTGAGCACGGCGTCGAAGAAGGCCGCAGAACCTACGGCAACACCATCAAGTACATCAAGGCAACCGCAAGCTCCAACTTTGGCAACGTACTGTCCGTATTGGTAGCTAGCTTCTTCCTACCATTCTTGCCCATGAGCGCCCTTCAGCTACTCCTTTTAGGACTCGCATACACTGTTACCTGCATTGCAATTCCTTGGGATAACGTGGATGATTCATTCCTTTCAAGTCCTCGCTCTTGGGACGCTCATTCAATTACAAACTTTATGCTTTGGATTGGACCTATCAGTTCAATCTTTGATGTACTCACCTTTGCCCTCATGTTCTTTGTAGTCTCTCCCACTCTTGCAGGAGGAACCTGGGCAGAACTTACTGCAACCGGAAATACTGCTGCTCAAGCACTCTTTATTCTGTCTTTCCAAACAGGCTGGTTCATTGAATCCATGTGGACCCAGACCTTTGTCCTCCACGCACTCAGAACCAATAAAATCCCGTTTGTTCAGAGCATGCCATCAGCCTCACTGCTTGCTCTAACCACCGCGGGAATCGTTGTAGTCAGCGCTCTTCCGTATCTGCCGGTGTTCGCCCAGCCCTTGAGCCTTGTTGCTCTACCTTTGTCGTTCTTTGGATGGCTAATTGCACTCATGAGCGGGTATATGGTTCTTATCACCATAATCAAGAGCCTCTACGTTAAGCGATTTGGCTCTCTGCTCTAACCTTGCTCCAGGAAGGACCACGATGGACCTAAAAGAAGCTATGGACCAGCGCATTTCTCTTCGCGCCTACGACCAAAAGCCTATCAAACAAGAAAAACTTTCTCAGCTCCAAGAAGCCATTGATGTCGCAAATACCCAGATGGCAAAAGTTGCACCCGATCACCCTGCAATCCTTACCATCGAGGGTCCTCACCTTGAGGATGGCACTTCCGTCCACATGAAGAACAGGTCTATTGTCGGCCCCATTTACCACTACATAGCAGGCTATTGTGAAGATGCAATTGCGCGTGAACTCATCGGTTACTATGGCGAGAAGATCGTTCTTCTCGCCACGCGGCTAGGCATTGGCTCATGCTGGATTGCCGAAACCATGGACTGGAAGACCCTAGCTCGTGACGAGTACAACGGCCTTAAACTGGGCATTATTATTTCTATCGGCTACGCTCCGGAGAAGATTCCGCTCAAGCAGGAGGGCATTCGTACCGCAATTCGCCTACGCACCAAGAAGCCCGCGCAGATTATGACTGCAAACGGTGCTCCAACTGAACCGGGAAAAATGCCTGAGTGGTTTAATCGTGGTATTGATGCGGTTTTGGCATGTCCGACCGCCATCAACAGACTACCTGTTGTATTTGACCTGACAGATGGCGTAGTAAGCGCTTCTATACCTGACCAGCGCCACTTTGTTCAAGACTACGACTTAGGTATCTCCAAGCTGCACTTTGAGCTTGCCGCTGATCTTAAAGGTGCGTGGGAACTTGGGCAGCCTGGTCGCTTTATCGTTTCTGAGTAACACGTTCTAAAAGTAATACGTTCTTGAGCGAGGCTTTCCCAATCAGCACGCTCTTTGAGCAACACCTTCAACCATACGCTGCACTACCAATACGAAAGGATCTCACATGGCCTGTTCTGCACAACACGTTGCAAACAAAGTTCTCTCATCCTACCAGTGGAGACTTGCAACCAAAAAATATGATCCAACCAAAAACGTCTCTGACGAAGATCTTGATGTAATTCTTGAGGCTGCTCGCCTGGCACCAAGTTCTTATGGGTTAGAGCCCTGGCGCTTCCTGGTCATTAACTTGCGAGAAAATCAGGCATCTGAGCAGTCACTTCGCCTTAAAGAGAAGCTTTACGAACCATCCTATGGTGCTCGTGCATCCCTTGATGGTGCTCACTACCTGATTATTCTTCTTGCTCGTAAGAACGTTAATGCAGAGTCTGCTTACGTCAAACATATGATGCACGATATCAAGCAGCTTCCTGCAGACTTTGAGCCAACCTACGCTGCTGCTTTCAAGAACTTCCAGGAGAATATGTTTGACCTGGTAGGCAATGAGCGTGCAACTTTTGACTGGGCTTGCAAACAGACCTACATCGCGCTTTCAAACATGCTCACCATGGCTGCTATGATAGGCGTTGATAGCTGCCCAATCGAGGGCTTTAACCGTGCAGCTGTCGATAAAATCTTGGAAGAGGAAGGTCTTCTCGACGGCGGCCAGTACAACGACTTTGGCGTTTCTTGCATGCTTAGCCTGGGCTATCGTGATATGGCTCCTGTCCAGAAACATCGTCAGCCTGCTGAGGACGTTATTATCAAGCTGTAATTACCTGTATGATCGCCACCGCATAACAGTACAAAACGAACCCTTACTGTAGAGTAGGGGTTCGTTTTTTGCTGATGTTTATTGGTTTGTGTGCGTTCTATTTGCGTACAAACCTAAAACCGCGACCAGAGTGAATGTACGGCAAGAATGCTCGATCTTCCTCGCAAATACTTCCCGCAACGTTATCTCGAGCATCAAGCTCCAAAAGACCTCGGGCAATCGAAAGTTCTCCTGCATAGCGGCCATAAGCCTTGCTACTCACCAAGATAACGCCGGTAGAAACAGTCTCCCGAGTAGAAGACTTTGCCTCATATATTGGAGTATCTTTCCAGAGCCTGGACTCCTGCGAGCGAATAATATACGAGCTAGAATCAGGTCGATCCGTCTGAGTGCGGTCATATAGATACTCAAAATCAGACTTCAGCTCAGCTTTTAGCTCAATACAGTTTCTCTCAAGCTGGCCAATGCGCTTCCAGGTGGCCTCAGTGACGTCTGGGTCACCAATAAGCACCACGTCAGAGTCAACGTCGTAAAGTGAGAGCATTGCTTGGATAAGTGCATCACCAGAGAGCCCACGGTGTTCCTCGACAGTTGGCAATCCCTCATAGAGAGGCCCACGGTAAATCTCACCAGGAACAAACGAGAAAATCTGAAATCCAAGAGCAGAAAGACGTGCATTAATTTGAGCCACACGCTCAAGAGAAAGGCCTGTGTAACTCTTAGGATAGTAGTTGTGACAGGCGGCAAAACGAGTAAAGTCAGCTCCAGCTGCTTGCCATGCGGAGATATCATCCTTAGTAATGGTTGAAGCATTAAAGACCACATGAAACTTGTGAGAAAGCTCTACAGTCTCTGCCGCATCAAATCCAAAGTCAAGACGCACATACGTAATGCCAAGTTCTGCGAGTTCATCAAACTTCTGAACGCCAAGTTTTGAAAGAGTAACAGGAGAAATATCAGCAATAAGATTAATCTCTGCTTCTCTACAAAGTTCCAAGAGCTTGCGAGCCTCAATGCGATAATCAATCCCCTCTTCTTCAGGAATGTGTAATGAGGTAAATGCATAGTGGCATCCGGCTGCCTGCGCTTTTGCTACAACCTCGGCATTAGCTTCATATCCACTGGCAAAATACAGTGAAATTCCGGTGCGCATAAATCCTCCAAGTAAATTGCAAAACGCTTTCTAGAAGACAGGGTTTCTCGCCAGGCGAGAAGAAAAATCCCTCTTCCTAGGATACCTAAGAAGAGGGATAAACGTTTCTAAAACGCCGAAGTACTTACTCGCCAAAGACGTCGTTGATACGATCCTCGTCAACGCCAAAGAACCAAGTAAGTGCAAAGCCTGCAGCATAAGCAAGAAGCATTGCAAGCAGGTAGAAGACCTGATTACCAGGCTGGACAATCAGCAGACCAAAGAGGCCGGAGACGCCCTGGGAAACGGTACCAAGGTGGAAGAGGTAAGCAATTACGGAGCCAACACCAGAGCCAAGGCATGCGGTAATGAATGGCTTACCAAGAGGCAGAGTAACTGCATACATAAGAGGCTCGCCGATGCCGAGCATGCCAACTGGGATGGACTCAGTGAGGTACTTCTTAACGCGCTTGTTCTTAGTCTTGAAGAGAATAGCAAGACCAGCACCTACCTGGCCGCCGCCTGCCATCATCAGCAGAGGAAGCAGGTAGTTGATACCCTGAGTTGGGCCCTCTGGGTTGTTAAGCATAACGTGGATTGGTGTAAGTGCCTGGTGAAGGCCAACAGAAACCAGTGGTAGGAAGGTAGAACCAAGCAGATAAGCACCAAAGACGCCAAGCTTGTCATAGAAGAACTGAAGAACAAAGAAGATTGCCTGAGTGAGCCATGCGCCTGCAGGCTGAAGAATCAGGACAGAACCAATAACACCAATGATGACGGTGCAAAGTGGGGTTAGGAAGGTATCAAGAACGCTTGGCATAACCTTGTGCAGGTTCTTCTCCAGGAATGCGAAGAAGATTGCGCAGATGATTGCACCAATCATGCCGCCTGCCGCTGCGTTGAACAGGTCAGAGGAAGCAACAATAAATGCGCCCTCCTTGAAAGCAACAGTTGGGAGGCTGAATGGAAGGTGAACCAAACGAGTTGCAACGCCGTCAACAATCTTGGAAGCAAGAAGAGGCATACCAGCGTTAGCAATGGAAAGTGCACCAGCCATAGCACCAAGAACGCGAGAACCACCAAACTCTTTGGCAGCGTTCTCGCCAGCGAGAATTGGCAGGTAAGCAAAGAGTGCCCAACCCATAGTCCAGATAGCTGCAAACCACCACTCGTTGGCATAAGCCTTACCAGTGGAGAAGTTGATAACGTTGATGATACCGTTAATCAGACCTGCAGAAATGATGCCAGGAAGCAGTGGAACAAAGATGTTAGCAATCTTCTTCAGGAAGCGCTGAACAGGCTTGTTCTCATACTTAGCCTTCTGAGCTGCCTTGTTGTCCTTAGCTGCAGAAACAACATCATCCTCAGATGCGTCACCAGCAGCAACACCGGTAAGCTCGGAGAACTCAACAATAACCTTGTTGACAACGCCAGGACCAAGAACAACCTCAAGGTACTCTGCATCCTCGACCAGACCCATGACGCCATCAATAGCCTTGATGGCCTCAGAATCAACCTTTGAAGGATCTACGGTCTTGACGCGGAGCCTGGTCATGCAGACCATGTTGCTCTGAACATTTTCTTTGCCACCGACGGCAGCAAGAATCTGTTCTGAAAGCTTGGTGTAATCCATACTTTCCCTCTTTCTCTCGTTGCGATGTTGCAACAAATACTTACCAAGAATACATAAAAAATGAACGTAACGATACAACAATCCATACCTGTGGTTCATTGTTTCATGTTTTGACCGAGTTTGAATACCCTATTACCGCAGGTAAACTAAAAACCTTTCAAAACTTACTGCTACAGCATGCGTCATGCTAATACCACTGACCGATGCAGCTGCAACAAAATGCTCACTACTATGTTTTTTTGTTACTGCAGTGCTCCTCTCACATGACCATGAGCAGCCTCAAGCTTGGCTTTTGCCTCTTCAACTGGCATTTGAGTAAGCAGCATGACAATAGCAAGCTTTGCATTACCGTCAGCCTGCTCAAGCGCCTGAGCCGCTTCTTCACGAGTGCAACCTGTCGCTGCCATGGTGATGTTCTGTGCACGAACTACCAGCTTCTTATTAGTTTGCTGAACGTCAACCATAAGATTCTGATATGCCTTGCCCACACCAACCATTGAGCCGGTAGAAATCATGTTCAGAATCATCTTCTGAGCAGTACCAGCTTTAAGACGAGTAGAGCCCGTTAAAACTTCAGGTCCACAAGAAGGCTCAATAGCAAGCTCTGCCTCTTTACCCACCTCAGAGCCTTTATTACAGGCAATGGCGACGGTCTTGCAACCCAAAAAGCGAGCGTAGCGAAGTCCTCCAATAACGTAAGGAGTACGACCACTAGCTGCAATTCCAATAGCAATGTCGTTCTTGTTCAAGCCAATCTTCTTAAGTTCCTCTTCGCAAAGCTCAAGAGAATCTTCTGCACCTTCAACTGCACGTACAAAGGCCTTCTCGCCACCAGCGATAAGACCAACAACCACGTCAGAAGAAACACCAAAGGTGGGAGGACACTCAACAGCATCTAAAACGCCCAAGCGACCCGAAGTACCAGCGCCAAAGTACACAATTCTGCCACCAGCCTCAAGCGAAGAAACTGCCCACTCGATTGCTTGTGCTACCTGCGGAAGAACTTCTTTTACGCCAGCTACAACGTTCAAATCTTCCTGGTTCATAACGCTGACCAGCTCAAGCGGGGTCATCTGATCAAGTTCCATAGTGTTGGGATTTCTTGTCTCCGTGACAAGCTTTGTTAAATCAATCACGCTTTCACCTTCTGTGTTGTGATTTCTACGCAATAACGTCGTTAGCTATACCAGGCAAATCTTCATCAGAAGAAAGCGCTGCAACGCGATCAGCTGAATCAAGTTTGCCAATATAATTTGTCGAGAAACGCTTAACGCTCTTCTCGTAGTTTCTGTTTACGTAAGCTGCAAAAAGTGCGTCTACTACGTTGAGTTGAGCAATTCTTGAAGACATTGCACCGCTTCTCATAATGTGCTCAGTCTCTGCAACGCCCAAAACATAGTCAGAGCGATGGATTAATTCCGAGTCAATACCGCCACGGGTAATGGAAACCACCTTAGCGCCATTTGCCTTTGCAATCCAAGCACACTCAATGGCTTCACGCGTAAGACCTGAGTAACTAATCACAATGGCAAGATCTTCTCGGCTCATGTTTTTGGCATAGAGCAACTGAGAGTGGTAATCATCACTTAAGTTGCAATTTATGTTGAGGCGCATAAGCTTGAGCTGCAGATCTCTTGCAACCAGAAGCGAAGCTCCCATACCAAAAAGACAGATAGAATGCGCTTGCATCATAAGTGAAACAACCGAGTCAACAACCTGAGCATCAAGCAACTGCATGGTAAGTTCCAACGAAGAAATGTTCTTTGCAGTCACTTTTTCAATGATCACGTCAGTGGTGTCACCTGCGATAACGCCGCCGACAGCAATATCGTTACTTTTATTGCTTACTGCCAGCTCATAAATAAGAGCCTGCTGAAACTCTTTATAGCCACCACAGCCAAGCTTCTTGCAAAGCCTAACCACCGTTGATGCAGATGTATACGTTTGAGCAGCAAGTTTATGGATTGACTGACCAACTACTGCCTCTGGGTCGGACAAAATGTAGTCAATAATATCGCGTTCAGCCGAACTGGCATTCTTGCGATACTCTTCCAGGCGTAAACGAACACCCCTCACGCAATCACCTCCTGTTGACTAAAACGTTTGACTATATTGTTTCACGTTGCCATAAAAATTTCATTTGTAAAGTAGGAGTGCCGTAAACGGTAGTATTGCGTGCGTAAGTGTAAGTACATGTTGTTCTTGTTGCATATACACTCACTCATGTTTCCCCAGCTTAATATAGAGACAATTGTCGTAAAAGCTTATTTTATTTTTGATACTTTTACATCAACTCATAAAAATTTTTACTATCAAGTAGACATTTAACTACGTAATACCTGATTAAAATATTTCATTATTTGCCTAAAAAATTCAAATTTAGATACCATTGACAGCTTTTTTGATACCGCTCGCAGTACGTTAACGTACCCATTATTTCAACTTATGCAAGCTAGCTGCAATTTTGATGGAACACACGTCATCATAAGCGCAAATTATCTCAGTCAATTGAGATAGCAAGTGTTTTACCTAAGGCAAACCCGAAGGAGACAATATGCGCGTCAACAAAGATCTGCACCAAAATCAAACCGCTCACTCTGAGCACTCACCTAACGCAGACTCCCCTGCTGGACAGACCAGAAGACAATTTTTGAGTAGAAGTGCTCTTGGTTTAGCCGCTCTTGCAGGTCTTGGTCTTACTGCTTGCCAGACAAAGGGTGGCACAACTGCTGCTAAGGGAACCTCAAAGAAAGTTGATTCCGTAGATGGAACCTTCCAGTACGAGAAGGTTTTTCCTGTTGCCAATTCCGATGACGCCTTTGACGACTCTCTTGTTACCAACCAGCTCAACAGTTTTGTCTGCTTTGCTGGCCAGGGCACTATCTATGTAAAGAGTTCCGAGCCTCAAAGCTTTGCTCTCTTTGTAAATGGTCATCAGGTGCCAACTGATAAGCTTGACGGTTCTTCTTGGAATCAAATTGACATCTCTGATGTAACGGTTAACGGCGATAACCGCCTTCAGGTCAGCACTGTTAAAGAGACTCAGGCTACCTTTGAGGTCAAGATTGGCTATCCAACACTTATTGACGGCACCAAAGACTACGCTGATAACGACAACTTCAAGCTGATTGACCAGATTATCAACGCAGAGATTGCCAACGGCTTTACTTCTGCCCAGCTGGTTGTTACTAGATACGGAAAAATTATCAAGAAGACCAACTACGGTAACGTCAATTCTTACAATAAGGATGGCTCTCGTATCAAAGATGGCAAGGCCGTTGACGACAACACCCTCTACGATCTAGCTTCTAACACAAAGATGTATGCCACTAACCTGGCAATTGAGAAGCTGGTAACCGACGGCCAGCTGGACGTTTCCAAGAAGGTTCAAGAGTACATTCCAGATTTCAAGGACCAAGAGGGCGATAAGATCTTAGGCAAGAATGACCTTACTATTCGTGAGATTCTTGAGCACCAAGCTGGATTCCCACCAGATCCTCAGTACCACAACCGCAACTACAATCCAGAGAAACCCGATGATCCGCAGCCAAACGCAAACCAGAAGCTGTACTCTCAGAATCGCGATGAGATTCTGCAAAAAATCATTGAGACACCTCTGCAGTATGTCCCAGGTACCAAGACTGCCTATTCCGACGTAGACTATATGCTTCTTGGTTTTATCATCGAGAAAATCACCAATAAACGCCTTGACCAGTACGTTAAGGAAGCTCTTTACGAGCCACTGGGACTTAAAAACGTTACGTTCAATCCACTGGACAACGGCTTCAAGGCTGACGGAATCGCAGCTACTGAGCTCAACGGTAACACCCGTGATGGCCTCATTACCTTTGACAACATGCGCACAGACACCATTCAGGGTACGGTCCATGACGAGAAGGCCTACTACGCCATGGGCGGCATCTCTGGTCACGCTGGTCTGTTTGCAAACGCTTCCGACCTTGCAGTTCTTGTCCAGACCGTCATGAACCGTGGTGGTTACGGCAACACCATGCTCTTCAGCGAGGACGTTCACGACCAGTTCATCAAACCAAAGGACACCAGTGTCACCTATGGTTTAGGCTGGAGGCGCAAGGGTCACATTGGCTACCAGTGGGCCTTCTCGCCTATTACAAACGCTGAAACCGTTGGCCACACCGGCTGGACCGGTACGCTCACCGTCATCGACGTCTACAACAACACCAGCTTAGTGCTGCTTACCAATACTAAGAACTCGCCTGTCATTGACAACAAGGTCAACCCTAACGACTTTGTGGGCAACCACTTCCTAACCGGCGGCTACGGTGTTGTTTCTACGCTGGCATTTGATGGCCTTGACGATGTAAACGCCGAGGGCAACAACGCCAAGCTCATGGACATGGTCATTGCAAAATACAAGCTCATTCAGGCGGAAGCAGATTATCAAACTGACCCCGACAAGGCTTCCCTGAAGGCACTGCTTGAGGTCTGCGAACAGAGGAAAGATTCCAAGATTATCAAGGATTTCCAGGCAAGCGACTTGTACAAGACTATTTCTGAGTTTGTTGGTAAGTAAAACTCGTGTAAACAAGCTACGAAGCGGGAATAAACACAGTACACGAACAAGGTACGATACACATCTTGTCTAGTAACGGCCCTCTCCTCCGTCTAGACACACCAAAGCCCGGATGCTATTGCGCAGCATCCGGGCTCTTTTTGTGTGTGCGCTGACCTTGCGAACTGCAAGGGTTTCTCGCCAGGTACGCCGCGAGCCTGAAAAGTGCGCCTGAATGTGCGCCTGAAAAGAGCAAAGAATCTGTATTTGAGATACAGATTCTTTGACAAAATCAGGCAAATCCACAGATTCTTTGATGTTTTTAGGCAAAAACTACAGATTCTTTGCAGAAATCAGGCTCGCGGCAGCAACCTCGTGCCAGGCTCGCGGCAGCAACCTCGTGCCAGGCTCGCGGCAGCATCCTTGTACTAGACCTGCTTTGCGAGCAGCGCGGGTTTCTCACCAGGCGCAACTTACAGTGCGGCGAGAAAATCCTCTGCCTGCTGAGCAATTGCCTGATAAACCTCGGGCTCTGGCTCCCAAGTTCCCTCAGTCCAGGCAGTAACAGGAAGCGAAAAGCCATTGAACGGCTCAACTGGCTTGGTGTGCAGGGCCAGGAACTGCTGCTTTACCACGGCGAGCGATCCTGCTACCTTATTTCTACCGCCAACGCCACTTGCGGTGACAACCTTACCGGCAATGGCGGTCTCAGATTTCTTCTGGTAATCAGAAGTGAGCGGACGGCTCAGCCAATCCAGGATGTTCTTAACGGTACCGGGGATGCTGTAGTTGTACTCTGGGGTAAAAAGCCATACGCCATCAGCAGCCATGACGGCATCCCTGACTTTCTGAACACCTTCAGGAGCTGGGAATTCTTCATCTTGATTGAGCAGAGGAACATCCAAGACGTCAACAACCTCAATCTCTGCCTTGCCTTCAAGCGCTTCTGCAGCAACCTGACTCAGCATCTTATTAAACGAGTTCTTACGACCAGAACCGATGATAAATACAATTTTCTTCATGAGCAAACCTCTCCGTGAATGCTACGTGGATGTAATAAAAATCATGCACGAGCAAACCTGCCCGTACATGATTTGTGTACCCAAATGTTAGTTCTATAGTCGTATTTAGCGGAAGTCCAAGACGAATTTAGCAAAAGTCCGAGAAATTCGCACAGCTCTCAAGCACTTTTACCACTTGCTCAAGACCTGTAAGATCTTCCTGAGTAAATCGTGCCACGCTAGGGCTATCAATATCTAGCACGCCGACTACCTGATTATCCTTGACAATAGGAACAACCACCTCAGAGTTTGATGCAGAGTCGCATGCAATATGTCCTGGGAACTGATGCACGTCCTCTACCAGCTGACTTGTCTTTGTTTCCGCAGCCGTACCGCACACTCCCCGACCAAACGGAATACGTACACAGGCAACCTTTCCCTGGAAAGGCCCCAAGCGCAGCTCGGAAGTGCACGGCTCGTGGTCGCTCGGGGCCGCGCCCGGCTCCATGCCCGAACCCATAACCAACTCTGCACCCGTCACCGTGGCGGGATCTACCAGGTAGAAGCCTACCCAGTTGATGTCATCCAGAGCATCCCACAGAAGAGCAGCGGCGTTTGACAACACTGGCAGCCAGTGAGCGTCAACCTCAGCTAGCGAGACAATCTGTTTTGCAAGTAAGCCGTAGTCTGCCATGGTTACTTCTCTGGCAAAATCTCAATCCAGCAACCATCAGGGTCTGCAATAAAGTAAAGGCCCATCTTTGAGTTCTCTTTAACAATACAGCCCATTTCCTCGTGAAGCGCGTGAAAGGCATCAAAATCATCAACGCGGAAAGCAATGTGCGTATCTTTTCCGCCGTTGTCGTAAGGCTCTACCCAACCACGATTCCAGGTGAGCTCCAGCTCAAAGGGAGACCAATCGTTTACCAAAAACGTATTGGTCCAAGAACCATCCTCTGGTCCCTTAACGCGGTCAACACGAAATCCCAGAGCTTTCTTGTAAAACTCAATGGTTTTCTGACTGTCCAAAACATGAGTGCAGCGGTGAACAAAACGTGCCTGCATAAATCCTCCTTTGATGTGCGCGGTCGTGTGCTCGATTAGCTCAACTGCACGCCTAGTTGAGCACTTGGTCGCAGTTAATTAAGCTCTTGCTCAAGCTGGTCAACCAGCTGACCAAAGTACTTAAGAGCAGCGTTTACGGGGTCTGGAGTTGCCATATCAACGCCAGCACCACGAAGCAGCTCAATTGGAGTCTTGGAGCATCCGCCAGACAGGTAGCCAATGTAGTCCTTAACCGCTGGCTCGCCCTCAGCAAGGATGCGCTGAGACAGAGCAATAGCTGCCGAGAAACCAATGCAGTACTGGTAGACGTAGAAGTTGTAGTAGAAGTGAGGAATACGCGACCACTCCAGCTTGATCTCTTCGTCCAGCTCAATGCCAGGTCCAAAGTAATCAGCGCAGAGCTTTCCATAGCGCTCGGAGAGAACCTCAGCATTCAGCGCCACGCCGTCAGCATTCATCTGGTTGATGTCACGCTCAAACTCGGCAAACATGCACTGACGATAGATGGTGCCACGGAAGCCCTCAAGGAAGTGGTTGAGGATGTACGCATGACGTGCAGGATCGGTCTCATGCTCAAGCAGGTAGTGCGAGAGCAGCGCCTCATTACAGGTAGATGCAACCTCTGCAACAAAGATGGAATAATCAGAGTAGGTAATCTCCTGGTTATGGGACGAGAAATACGTGTGCAGGGAGTGGCCCATCTCGTGGATAAGGGTGTAGACGTCGTCGAGGCCGCCCTGGAAGTTGAGGAGCATGACAGGGTTCATGCCCTTTCCACCTGCGGAATAAGCACCAGAACGCTTACCTGGGGTCTCGTACACGTCAACCCAACGGCTCTCCAGACCCTTCTTGACCAGGCCAACGTACTCCTCACCCATAGGTGCCAGTGCCTTAACAATAAGGTCGCAAGCCTCCTCGTAGGTGAACTTCATATCTACATCGTCAACAAGAGGAGTGTAGACGTCCCAGAAGTGCAGCTCATCCAAGCCCATGACGCGCTTGCGCAGGTCAACGTACTTGTAGAACGCTGGGAAGTTCTGGTGAACGGCGTCGATAAGGTTGTTATAGACCTCAACAGGAATCTCGTTCTCTGCAAGAGCAGCCTCAAGGGAGCTTGCATATTTTCTAGATGACGAGAAGAACTGCAGGTTCTTAACCTGGCTAGTCAGAATTGCAGCGGAGGTGTTACGGAACTCACCAAAGCGGCTATAAAGCTGCTTGAATGCGGACTCACGCAGAACGCGGTCACCATCCATCAGCAGAGGAACAAATGAACCGCTAGTCAGCTTATGTGTCTTGCCCTCAGAATCAACTGCATCGTCAAAGGTAAGATCTGCATCATCAAACATAGAGAAGATGTTAGTTGGCTGAACAGCAAGCTCTTCAGCGCGTGCCAAAAGAGCCTCTTCATCAGCAGAAAGGGTGTGCTCACGCTGGTTTAAGATCTTGTTGAGCTTACGACGATAAAACTCAAGAGCTGGAACTTCTGCATAGAACTTCTCGACAGATTCTTCTGGAATAGCCAGAAGCTCTGCGGCAAACCAAGAAGTGGCCTCGTCAACCTGCGTATATGCGCTGGTAGTGTTTGCAACGTATGCCTGGTATTTGGCAACGCGAGTGTCCTCGTCACTCTTGCGCTCGGCGTAATTAATAATCTTGTAGAGCAGAAGGTTCATCTGGTCCTCAAGCTGCAGGAACTCCAAAAGAGCCTGAGCGGAGGTGGAAATCTTGCCCTTGAACGCAAGCAGCTTTGGACAGTAAGCCTTGAGCTCCTCGAGCCCAGCCTCAAACGCCTCATCACTAGGGAACATTGAGGACAGATCCCACTTATATTTGTTGTCAATTTCTTCGCGAGACTCGTATGCCATGAGCCTTCCTTTCTTGACCGGGTCAGTATGCTGCTTTGTTACCACCAGTGGAGAAGTAACGTCCATAAACTGTGAGCGTTGAAACTTCACATAATCCTGAGTATACAGCACGACTATTTAACGCTACTTAGTGTCTCATATATGCAAGATTTTATATAGCGAGGACAGGCCATTTACATCTGTATGTAACTTTGTAGGAGTATGCCACTCATTCGGCAAGCTAAGTGGGTAATACACTGGACAGTTAAAAGTTCGCCTCCTATTAAACTTGCTGAAAGTTGAATCACAAATTGGAATTAATGTGCGCAGATAGTAGACCGCATTAAGTAATTGTTGTTTTGGCTCAAGTGGCTTCACTATTTGGGAGATGTCTATGTATGTACAGGACTTAACAGATTTAGCTGGCTGGTTCCTTGCAACAACCAATTCCTGGTCTGGGCATTTTGTTGAACTACACGATTTTTGCGACTACATCGACAACAACGTAAGCTTATTCGACACGCCGTTTGATATGCCTCATTATCAAATTCCTGGAGTGCTTGAAAAATTTGCGTGTTTATTTAATTCCGAAATATGCGAACAAGAAAATGTTTATAACTATCAAAAAATTCTTGATAGCAATGGCATAGATATTACAAACGATGCTGAGACACTTTCTAGTATTAATGAGCTTATTTTAAACAAAGAGTGTATCTATGCAATCATCACCAAGTGCGTTACCGAGGATCCTAAAGGAGTTGGACTTCTCTATACCGCAGCAGAAAGTTCACTTCTTGATAGATGCCTATTCAAATTGGATCATATAAAGAAAATGTTTGGACCAAACTATGACTTTGGCCGTAGAAAAAAGAAAACTACTCCGAGCACAGAAGGAGACTATTGGGATTATATAAAAACAAATAAACTCCCAGAATGGATTTGGTGTCTGGTTGGTAACGTAATTGACGAACATCCTTTTGGAGAAGACCATACGGTTGTCCATGGGACACGGCATTTTTCTCCTGGGACAAAGGTTTATTGTTTTCCATGTCAATGGGGCGATGGATACGAAAAGATTGCTGTACTAGGAAAACATAGAGGCTCACGAGAGCTCATTAGAATTGTAATGGGTAGAGAGTTGATTCATAACTTTAGGTGCCAAAAAGTTTTTTCACCATATGTTATTAAACGCATGTATGTACGTAGCAACCATGGTATGAACTTTGAGGGTTGGGGGCAATCTGAAGCAGAGCATGAGACCATCTTGTCACTACTTCCATGGCTTAATACAACCCCCGAAGAAAAAAAACAAAGGACACTGCTACTTACTAGTTCGCAACTGTCATTCTTGATACATGTTGATGACACACCAAATCAGGAAATTCATTTGAGAATTGAACGACACAGTCGCAGAGATGGCTGTTATGGTGCAGGGTGGTATGGATTCTATAGAATTGGCGAGAAACCAGAACAGGCTATTGGTCTCCTTGATTGGTATGGATACTGGCCAGATGATGTGTCCTACAAAGAATGTAAGTCAAACTACAAACCATCAAGCGAATTATTAGGTGGATTTTTAGATGCCGGAATTCTTAACTGGAGGAATACCTATGAGTCAATTCCAACTAACGGCAGACCTCCATTTACGTGGGAATTTGAGGCGATCTCAGAGCATGACAGTCTATCGAATGCTGGACATAATGCATACCCAGAGAACTTTCCATCAGTTATGCGACTTCTAACAGCATGGGGCTTTCCACAGATTTGGAATTCAGCCAGTGATGCACCTGATGCATTTCTTGACTAATCAACATTTTAAATTTGTAGCTATGACACACCTGTAATAATCAAAAGAAACATTCTTACGTATTAAAGAACTACTAACAAATCATTTTAGTAGTTCTTTTCTATACCTCATATCATTAGGTATTATTTTATTAATATTACAATCATTTTTTATAGCTATTTCATATAACCCAATTCGAGAAAGCATATACAATTCTTTATCACTATCATTTTCTATATCCATTAGTATATATGGACGAAAAATAGTCTCAACCTCTTTAAGTTTTACTCTTCCCCACTCTGCATCACTTGAAGAGCCTTTTCCGTCTAAATATCCAATTTTTTCAAGCTGATAAGTGTAATCACTAAATTCATTGCAGGAAGTTCCTGGATACTTTAGATGTTCAAATAATGTCCAACCACTGTCGTCATTTTCAATTCCACCATACTTAACACCTTCACGAGTCATGTCACGAAGAACATTGAGCTGGCAATCAAGCGCAAATCGCCAAGCTTGAATATACCTACTTGCAGCTTCCTCATTTATCCTGTTAGACGGCTTAAATGTCACGACTTCTTTTGCAAATTCGTAGATTGAATCGTTGTATGAACCATAGCGTTCAATCTCGATTTGATTAAGACGATCAATGTAATCTAGTTCTGATTCATTTTCGCGTTGACTTTCAATTAGCTTATTTCTGAATTCTATAATCTTACGTTCATGAAATTGTTTGAGATGTTTTTCAATTTCTCGTAATATGCCATATCGAAATTCAATATATGAAAAAATTTGTTTAATATAAATACATACATCTCCGCCCCAACTATTATCATTATTGAAAGCATGCGCAAACAAATCACAAGTCTGTATTTCTTTGATTGTTGAATCATTTGTCCAAATGATATTGGGACAAGTAACAAGATCGTCACTTTGATATTCATTTCTATATCGGCTGGTCTCCATGGGATGTACAGCACAAAGTGAGCGTAAAAACTCAAAGTACTTCTTATCAGTCCCCTTTCCATTTTTACCGGCTTGATTAAAAATCCTGGTAGAAGAATTTTCGTTCTTTAAATCTACATCAAAAATTTTTGCCAGCATATCAATAGCACTCAAAATAACAGACGCATTATTTATAAAATTAATAAAATCAAATGCACTTCCATATTCCGTCTTACCAAGCACTAAGCTATTTAAGTATTCCGTAGTATCACGAATACGACGCACACAAACACAAATACAATCCCAAGCTGAAATACCATGATATGGTTTGTTTTTAAATTCGCTAGAAACAAATAAGGCCATTTGAGAAATATGCTCTTGAGAATTAAGAGTGTCATCAAGGCTTTCAATATAATCTAGGTTAAGATTTATTTGAAAATTTGTTGTTTGTTTCATCGTAACCCCTTTATTAAATGGGCTTTTCAATTATTTAGATCTTAAACCATCAATTTTATTGTAAGCAAAGCTCACCTAATAGAGTGTTTGAAATTTCTATAGTCTCAATGGGCGAAATTTGAACCACCGAACTTTGGATCATGGGTCTTTCGAGTCATTGGATTGCCTCACTCATTTATTAATAACTTGCGCATGTTCGCTGTCGTTCCTTTATATGGTTATGTTTAACCCGTACATAACTGCTTCATCATTGCTGGTTATAAGCACTATCATTACAGTCGAAAGCAGCTGGTTAATTTATATTGCAAATACAAAACACATATGATAAACAAAAGTAATTACGTAACAGATAGTTTTATACGAGAGCAGAAATAAATCTCAAGCCTATCCTTCGGTGAACCCTCACAACTCCGTTTCTACCGTTCACGGAAAATGTCAGCTTTGGTGAACAAGCAGCAAAACCGTGCGCTATCCAGAGATATAATCGCAGGTGAACAACGGATGGAGGACTGTCATGAAGATGCACCTCATTGAGCCCGACGCCTATACCGAAGACACATCTACGGTGCTGCTGATTCACCCCATGCTCTCATCAGCAGAAGGAATGAAGACAGTTCTTGTGAACTATATGGGCGATGACCTGCGCTATCTGGTCCCAGATCTTGCCGCCCACGGAGAAGAAGATGTAACAGAATTTGTCTCAATATCCCAAGAAGCTGCGCAGATTCATGACTGGCTGCAGGTACATGACATGACCCATCTCTCCCTGGGCTTTGGCGCCTCCTTAGGTGGAGTGGTTTTGTCTGAGCTTCTCAAGTTCAACGACCTTGCCTTTGACCATCTCTTCTTTGAGGGAACAAGTTTCTGGACGGGTGGATTTCTTGCCTCAACAATGGAATTTGTGCTTAAGAAAGTATTTCTTGCCAAGCACCGCAAAGCCATTGCAGACCCCGAGCTTTCCGTACAAAAGATGGAACAACTTTACGGAAAAGTTGCAGCTAAACCTATGTCAGAGCACTTTATTGCGATGAGCGACCAAAGCATCCAGAACATCATTCACGACTGCAGTAACGTTAACCTGCCCGCCCTTAGCCCTGACATACAACGTCGTTGCACCTTCACGTATGGCGAGAAGGACTTTGACTTGAAACGCGCAAGACAAGTGCTGCCTAAGGTGTATCCCAAGGCTACGCTTACTATCTGGCAAGGCTATGACCACTGCGAGCGTATGACCAGCGACTCGGCAGCGTATGGCCAGATGCTTAGAGAGCTTGTAGTTTAGAGCACTGAATTACTTTACAAAGCTATCAACAGGTTAAATGCTCACTTTGCTTTCATTCTTACCAAGCTTCCCATTCTTTTCAAGCTTATTATCAAGCCACCAAATTGGAATTGGAAGAATTTCATCAATGGGTTGAGTGTTGTCCCAGATATCAATAAATTCCTTCGTTTCCCTATCGTATAAGAACTTGCAATATACGCGATAATCAGGGGCTGAAAATTCTCCGCCATAGAATCCGTCGTCATACTCAATGTTGTGAAAATAATAGTTGATATAATATGCGCCCATTTTTACCTCACTTAGTGGCAAATGCTCTCCAAAAAATGCATTCCCTAATCCATCTCCAAATATGTGAAAAGAAGGATAAGACCTATAGACAATCTAAGTGGGTACTACATTGGACAGTAAAAAGTCTATGTCGTTGCTAACGAACATAACAATGAATGGACTCGCATTATTCAATTACCCAATTAAATTCGAAGGTATATAATTCAATTAACAAGCAGTTCGTTCCTGATTGGAGTGAATATGATGTTATCTTCAATTATATTGTGGTCCTTAACCGCAATTCTTGGCATTTGTTCTCTCATACTTTTATCCGGTCATGGTGCTGCTTTAATTGCTGGATATAACACAATGACTGAAGATGAAAAGAAAACAATTGACGAGAAAAAACTCTGTTTTGTAATGGGTATTTCTACGTCTGTATGTGCACTAACAATGCTTTACATGGCCGTACTTAGCCCAAATATAACGATTACAACAACAATCATTGCAAGTAGTATTATCACAATAGATATGATAGTAACAATCTATATAGCAAACACAAAATGCGAAAAATAATAAAAACCTGACGATAAAGTACTTGAAATTATTATCGCCTTTAGGCAATGACTCTAAACAAAACAAATACAAAACACTATCTCCAGCCACTTGCATCTATCGTCCTAAAGTCTGATCGCGAACGTACGCAAGTAATCGTACAAGCACAACAATACAAAGTCCTGCTGCAAGCACTGTTTCAACAGTGGCTATTCCGTCGAGCCATTGAAGAGGCTGGCCAAGTTCAGCCAGGTATGCCGACGTCTGCGTGCGCGCAACGATACAAATTACAAAAGGGAAAGTAAACGCGGCATGGCTGGGAAAGAACGGTTTTGTAAGACACCTAATACACCATACAAGCGAAGCTACATAAATAATTGAAGCAATTGCTAGCATAACCAAAAGAAACAGTGCAGACTTTGTCGTAATAGATTGAATATATCCTGCAATACAAAGACTTGTTGGAGCTGCATAAATACAAGCGAGCGACTCAGCAGAATCAGGCACTGGTCCATATTTAACATACCGAATGCTCACTACTATAAAAAACACTACAAGACAGATAAATCCAAACCAAAATGCAACCGTGCCAACACTTGTTTCAAAGTTAAACGCCGGCGCTGTAACACTAGCAACAACAATACCCACATACACAATGAACCAGCTGGCGTGCACATTCTCCCAATCAAATTTTGCAATATATCGAGAAGTAAAAAGAGCTATGCACAGGATGTGTAACGCAATTCCTGCAAACCAAAATAACTGTGCCGCATCACCAATATCGGCCTTCATATACACCGAAATCAGCATGACTGCCATCGGATATGTTGCGGCAATTGAAAGCCCAATCGGATCAGAGAGCTCTCGCAATACAGTTTTAGTCGACACAATAAATTTGAGGGTATAGAGAGCTAAAAGAGCAATAGAGAGTATACCGCATGCAAGATAGAGGCCTTCAAAAGAAGTCTTGAAAAGATTTCCAAGTGCTGCAAAACCTAAAGCAACACCGCAAATAGCAACAGGAACTTTTTGGACATAGTTCATAAGGACTCTTCTATCTGTTTAGGAAACTCTTTTCTAACTTGAATACTTATACGATAGTGTAGCTAAATAACCTCTTAAAGCTAAAGTCCAATGAACCTAAACAACGACTTTCTGTCATAATAAGCATCGACGTTATTTCTAACCACAAACGTCCACAAAGATAAAAACGCAACGCGTACTAAATAAAGTATGCCAGAACCGGTAGGTAGCCCGGTCGTCTCGTAGATATGAGATAAGTAACCTTCCCTCCTTGGGTTGTCCGTTCTTTGGTAACTACATACAAGGAGGAATTCCATGAATCGATCTAGCGTCACGCTAACCGTTTTATTTGATGCTCCCTTTTGGGTCGGCGTCTTTGAACGTGTTGAAGACGATAAGCTTACAGTGGCAAAAGTTATATTCGGCGCAGAACCAAAAGACTATGAAGTATATGACTTTATACTCAAGAATTTTTATCGCCTTAAATTTAGTCCATCATTGATTATTGAAAATAACCACACCTTTGAAAATCCCAAACGAAAACAACGTGCTGCACGCAAACAGATGCAGAAAACGGGTATAGGCACCAAATCACAACAG